>LFRM01405989.1_pt1 | contig 11064 bp, 10 predicted proteins | sample 618341 | NCBI WGS metagenome assembly LFRM01 (sample SAMN03654438, study PRJNA283298) | anaerobic digester metagenome | isolation source: pool of bioreactors CSTR01a, CSTR02a, and CSTR03a thermophilic anaerobic... | place: Denmark: Kgs. Lyngby | collected 2014-05-21
CTTTGCCAACCACAGCTGCTTTGATACCAAGTGCTTTCAATTTTTTTAGATCCGCATGATCTCGTATCCCGCCACTAGCAATCACTTTATGTTTTGTTGATTCAGCTAATTTAGCTGTTTTGGCAAAATTGGGACCTTCGCCCATACCATCTTTCGCAATATCCGTATAAATAATTCCTGCGATATCCAGATTTTCAATGATTTTTAAATAATCTTGAATAAGAATACCAGAATTTTCTGTCCAACCATTCACATAGATATAATCTTCTCTGGCATCAATACCTATTAAAATTTGAGCCGGGAATAATTCAATCATTTTTTTTAGCCAAATAGTATCTAAAATTGCTTTCGTGCCTAAAATAAAATAATTAATTCCTTTTGACTGATAGCTGCGAATTGTTTCTTCATCACGTAAGCCACCACCTATTTGTATAGGCAAATCCGTTAAATCACGCAATTTTGAGATCATATCCATTTCTATTGTGGCTTTTTCTTTTGCCGCTATTAAATCAATAATATGAATCCCTTTAACCTGTTCAAATTGACTGTAAAATTGAATTGCTTCTATGGCTGTTCTCGGCATTAATGATTTTTTTTCATAATCGCCTTGCTGCAATCGAACACTTTGACCTGCAATTAAATCAATAGCTGGAATAATATCAATCATGCAATGACTCCTTTAGAGGAAGGAATACCACGATCACTTTTTTCTAAAGCCATAACTAAACTACGACCAAAAGCTTTGAAAATAGCTTCAATCTCATGATGTGAATTACCATTTTTAAGTAAATCTATATGCAAAGTCATTTTGGCATTCATGGCAACCGCATTAAAAAATTCTTTAACTAATTCCGTATCAAAATTGCCCACTTTTTCACTAGAAAATTGACAATCAAAATATAGGCCTGGTCTACCTGATAAATCTAAAGTTACTCTGGACAAAGCTTCATCCATAGGCAAATAAAAAGAGCCATAACGCTGAAACGATTCTTTACTTTGATAGAGTTGATAAATTAATTCACCAAAAACAATGCCAGTATCTTCTACAGTATGATGAAAATCTACTTCGATATCTCCATCTGCAATAACGGATAAATATAAATTAGAATGAAATGCTAATAAAGTCAGCATATGATTAAAAAAACCAATGCCAGTATCAATTTCACCTTGAGGCAAATTTTTATTTTTGCCAATTCGATCAATTAAACTAACATCAATTTTTGTTTCTAATGTTTCTCTTTTTTTATTTAACATAGCCTTTTCTCCATTCTGCAATAGCCGCATTTAGAGCTTCATATTTATCTAATTCAATAATTGAATAACGCGCTGCCTTACTTAAAATAGGAATATCATATATACGGCATAAAAAATCTTTTTCGATTAAAAATTTTGCTAAATCAATGGCAGCATCACCATAAGTAAAAATATAATTAGCAAATGATTCTTTAATTTGTATCAGATCCGAAACTTGATTTAATGCTTCAGATAATTTTATTTTACTTTCAAATTGATAATCTTTAAACTTTTCTAATGCTACCCTATCAGAAAATAATTCGCTAGCTAAATTTAAGGCTAAAGAACTCAATGGATAAGGATGATTAATTTTTGTAATCAAATCTAAAGTTGGTTTTTCAGCGATAGCTATACCAATACGCAGACCTGCCATACCATATACTTTACTTAATGTTCTGATCAGAACGATGTTTTTACCCTTAGGTCTTTCATAATCAACAGCAAAATCGATATAGCATTCATCTAAACCTAAAAAGCCATCCACTTCAGCCATAGCATCCGCTAAGCGCTGTAAATCTTTGCTTTCAAACATCATCCCTGTTGGATTTTGCGGATTAGAAATTAAAAATAAGGATGGTCTTTTTTCTTTGATTGCCGCAATGACCAAATCTAAATCAAAATCAAAATTTGAATCTGCATCAACGAATTCAATTTCGGGTAAAAATTGTTCTGTATACACTTGATACATCACAAAATCTGGATTTAAGCTCATCACGCCATTCTTACCTAAAGTAATAATCAGCTTTTGTATCCATTCATCAGAACCATTCGCCACTTCGATGTTTTCAGGATTCAAGTCAAAGTAATCTGCATATAAATTAATAAAGCGCATACGCTCTTGATCTGGATACTGATTAATATTCGTCTTTTTGACAGCTTGAAAAATCTGTTCATCGGTCAAAGGTTTTATTGGGCTTGTATTTCGATTCATTATTATCATATTAAGATTCCATTTTCATCTGTTTTTGTCATTTCACTTCTGATGATTAAAAAAATTATTCTTTTTTGTAAAATCAATCTTTTATCCTAATTTTTAAACTTCCAGCATGCGCAAATAGTCCCTCAGCTTCAGCCACCTTCACACCATATCCTGCAATATCTTGATAGGTTTCTGGAGCAATATTAATGATGGCATGACTGGTCATGAAATCATTAACATTCAGGCCATGACTATATCTAGCATTACCATTGGTTGGCAAAACATGTGAAGGGCCAGCTACATAATCACCAATGGCTTCTGGAGAATAACTACCCTTAAAGATGGCTCCTGCATATTTAATTTGCGGGATAATTTCATCTGCCGCTTGATGCTGAATAGAAACATGTTCTGAAGCAATTTTATTGATCACTGCAATTAAATCTTGGCGTTCACCTAAAATGGAATAATGATGATGATTTAAAGATTTCTCTATAATGGCAGAACGCTCTTGCTCATTCCATTTTTGTAAAATCAAATTTCTGACTTTTTCTAAAATTTCTTGATTTTCAGCCAATAAAAATGTTTTAGCCTCCGGATCATGTTCAGCTTGAGCAAAAATATCCAAAATGATTGATTCTGGATCAACCTGCTCATCAATATAGATTAAAATTTCACTTGGACCAGCAATGGAATCAATACCAACTTCACCAAAAACCAAACGTTTAGCCAAAGCGACATAGGTATTGCCTGGACCAACAATTTTATCTACTTTTGGAATACTCTCTGTGCCATAAGCTAAAGCAGCAATGGCTTGTGCTCCCCCAATTCGATAAACATTTTTGACACCACAAATATAAAGCGTTGCAAAAGTAACATTATTCATTTCATAGGTTGGTGTAACCGCATAAATTTCTGGCACACCAGCTACTTGGGCTGCGATAATACTCATTAATACGGTAGAAGGATATAGGGCTTTGCCACCAGGAATATAAAAACCAACCCGCTCGATTGGATGATAAACATACTTAAATTCATCAAGTTCTTTGTCTTGATATTTGATTTGTTTTTCATAATTCTCAATACGTTTTTTTATAAATTCTAAAGCTTCACGAAGTTCAGGATCAAGGCTTAAATAACTTTGTTCTAGCCATTCTTCTGGCACTTTAAAAGAATTTAATTTTTGTCCATCAAATTGTTCAGCATATGAAAATAAAGCCGCATCGCCATTTTCACGAACATTATTCAAAATTTCCATTACTTTATTTAACGCTTCTTGATTTTCCTTGGCTTTATTTAAAGAAAATTGATTTAAAAATTCTTTTGCATCTTGTATTTTTGACCATGATAATTCCATTTTAAAAAACTCCTACTTCTTTTAAGAAAGGATAGACTTCATCTTCTTTTGTATAAAAAGTCTGTCTATTTGCAATTAAACAAGCTTGAACATCTAATATCTTTTCATATTCAATCAAGCCATTCGCTTTTAATGTACTACCAGTTTCAACGATATCAATAATACCATCTGCTAAACCGAGCAAAGGTGCTAACTCAACCGAACCATGCAAATGAATTAATTTAACCTGTTGTTTTTTCTTTTTAAAATGTTGAAAAGTAATGTTTTTAATAGTTGTGGCTACTGTTTTAAATTGTTCCACTCCAGGTAGAGCACATAAAGAAAAATGGCAATATCCAAACGGTAATTGCGAAACATTTAATAGATCAAATTTGTTTTCAGTAATAATATCAGAACCGATAAATCCAAGATCAGCAATACCGCTTTCTACATAAATAGGAACATCTTGACCTTTAGCAAAAATAAAACGAATCCCATCGATATCAGTAAAAAGCAATCGAGATTTTGGATCTAATTTTTCTGCATAACGCTCAAGACCACAATGGTTAAGATAAGCAATGACTTCTTCTAAAATTCTTCCTTTAGGTAAAGCTACTGTGATCATAAAAGCCCTCCATCTTCAATATTTAAAGCGATTCCAAAAGCATTATCCTCATATTCACCGCCACTTAAAAGTGGCGTATGATAATTAATAAAGGCTTGAAAATATAAACCATTGTAATAGCTTTGTGGTGATTTAAAAGATAAATCAATCATAAATTTAATATTCTCTTTATCTGCTATTTTTTTAATTTCCTTCACCATCTTCAATTCTTTTGAATCAGAAAATTCTTTTTCTAAGAGTGAGAATTGTTCACTAACTCTAGTAGATAACATAATGTATAAAGGATTATCGGCTCCTAATTGTTCTTTTAAAACAGTTAAATTTTTTTCATAGATAAGCGGACGGATTTTTTCTGACAATTGATATTTTCGCATAAACAAATCTATAAATCGATCATTGTTAACAATAAAGGCTGTCAATTTTCTATCTTGCTCATTAGATTTTATTTTAACAAAATCCATATGTAGCTCTATACTTTTTAGAATATCTGATTCGCTCGGTTCATAAAGCTCCACGCCAGCCTGATAAAAGGATTGATAATCCCTGATGACTGAACCAAAATAGCAAAAAAACTTTTCATCAAGAAAGTAACTATCATTATAATTCAATAATGATCTTGTCCAATCACTACGAATCGCATACATTCTTTCATTTCTTTCAAACACCAAACTTGATGGTTGGAATTTTTTATCCGTCATGCGAAATGGCTCGATCATATTAAGATCTATCAATTTATAATTATTATTTGATAATAAAGACATATACTCTATAGCCAAATTAAATTTATCTAATATTTTTTGATTCGACATATTTTTACTCCATTGAAACTTATTTTTTTCTATACTATAATACGTTTACGTTTTATCACTGTAATTGTCTATCGCTTTACTCTGGTAAAGTGATAAAGAGATACTATCAGAGTTCACTTATTGATTCAATAGATAATAAATCTTTTTTTGAAATTGAGGAATATTATGGCAAAAAATTCGATTCAGGATAAAAATTTAGATAATTTGTTTAAAGGCATTTTAGCTTTAGAAAGTATTAATGAATGTTATGCTTTTTTTGAAGATCTATGCACGATAAATGAATTGATTGCTTTAAAGCAGCGTTTTCATGTTGCTTATTTAGTTAAGCAAGAAAAAACCTATCAAGAAATTGCTGCTGCAACGGGTGCTTCGACTGCAACTATTTCGCGAGTCAGACGCGCATTGGAATATGGAAGTGATGGTTATAATATTATTATTGATCGTTTAGTCGATTCTTCAGAATTAAATAATAAATAAGGTTAAATTCATTTTAAAAGCATATAATAGCCTTGCACAGTTTTTGATTGAATATTATTGTTCACTTAACGATTTATTATTTTTTACAATATCGTTTAATTATTAAGAATAGGATTGAATTTTTCAAAAAACTATTATGTTGATTTCACATTTACAATATTTTATAGCAGTTGTTGATACGCAAAGTTTTACAAGAGCTTCCGAAAAATTATTTGTTAGCCAATCCACAATTAGTAAAGCTGTTCGTTCTTTAGAAAAAGAACTACAAACGGTACTTATTAATCCTTATTCTCGCAATCACTTTATTACTAAATCTGGTGAAGTTTTTTATCAATATGCCATAGATGTTTTGAATTATTTAGACGAACGAAAATCTGTTTTAATTACGCAATTGGAAAAAACAGATAGCAAATTAACTCTTGGACTACCACCAACAGCTGGTAGCATTTATTTTTATACTTTTATTTCACGTTTTAAAGATAATTATCCACAAATTGAATTAATCCTTTATGATAAAACCTCAAAATATATTCCAGATATGTTACTTGATGGGGAAATTCAATTAGGAATTGTCATCGAACCTTTCAATGATGATCGTTTTGCTAAAAAAACCGCTTATCAATCAGAGGCTGTATTAGTCGTATCTGATCAACATCCACTGGCTAAGCAAGATGAGGTTGATTTTAGAGAACTCAAAAATGAAAAATTTATACAAATTTCCAAAGAATATATGTTTTACGATGTCTTTTTAGATTTTTGTGCTTCAGCAGGCTTTAAACCACAAGTCATATTTGAGAATTATCATTGGGATTTGGTTTTTGAAATGGTAACAATCAATCGAGGCGTGACTATTTTACCTAAACCTTTAGTTGATAAATTTTCTCCAGATAATGTTCATGCCTTGAAATTAAAAAACCCAACATTTCCCTGGTCAATGACTATAATTTACCCCCAAAATGCATTAGTGACAAAACCTATGCAAAATTTTATTTCTTTAATTCAAAACTCAGATCAAAAATAATTTCATCATCCTATTCTAATAACAAAATAAATGTCTCATTTGTCTTTAAAACATTGAACTCTGCTCTCTGATAATTTCACATTCTATATTCATTATTTTCATTATGAATTGTATTCATACCTCATGAATTATTCATATCACACAAAAATATAAGTTAAGTTATACTAAATTCATGAAAAGCGACTAGTCCTTGCCTATTAAAAATATATTTATGATTAAAATTCATAATTAACAATCGAGTAAAGGAGTAACTTCGCATGTCAAAAACTCAACAATCTAAAAATGGTTCATCTAGGGCCGTAATTATAGAAATCATAATGTTTTTTACCTATGCTTTCTTTGCGGTCAACTGGATTGCAGGTAGCACATTAACACCTGAAATAATGAATCATTTTGGTTTAACGGAATTCGCTTCCGCTACATTTATTTCAAATGCAATTACCATTGCAAAAATCATCGGCAATTTTTTAGCTGCCTCATTGCTAAATAAATTATTACCTAAAAAAGCTATTGGGCTCGCCTCTTTTTTAACTTTTACAGGTAGTTTATTAGCAGTGTTTGCCCCCGCATATTGGGTATTCATCTTAGGACGTTTTATTATGGGCTTTGGTGGCGCACTATTTGTCGTTTATTTCAGCCCTGTTGTTGTAAATTATTTTTCACCTGATAAAAGACCAACTGTAAATGCAATTAATAATGTTGCCTATAATACTGGTAGCATTATTGCTCTTCTTATTGTTGGGCCAGTTATTGCTTGGTTGAATACTTGGCAAGCAAGCATGGGTTTCTTCGCCACAATTAGCGGTGTTCTCTTTGTGCTTTGGCATTTCTTAGGTGAAGATTTTGAACTGAACAGCAATGCAGGAAAAATTGATCAACAATCTTATACAACTAAAGATGCCTTGAAAGAAAAAGTTAATTGGCTATTACCTTTAACTTATTCTGGTTTATTAACTCTTTATATTGTTTTGCTTAATATGTTCCCTTTAACAAAAACAGCAGCAATCGGTGGCAAAACCCTCAGTACCTTAATGGCTGTTGGTGGTGTCATTGGTTCCGTAATAGCAATTGGGCTATCTAAAGTTTATTCTAAAAGAAAACCAGTCATTATCATTTGTGGTATTTTAATGACCGCATTTGGTGCAATTATGCTCAAAACAACATCACCTTCTCTGGCAATTGTAACCGCTCTCTTAATCGGTATTTTCATGTTTTTACCAGTTACTTCTTTGGTCATGATTCCTGTTGAATTACCAGGTATGACACCAAATAAAGTTACTGTTGTTATGGGTGTTTTCTGGGCTATCGCTTACATTATTGAAACTATCGTCTACTATATTTTAGGTTTTGTTGTAGATGCTAAAGGTTATTCTACCGCAATTTGGATTGCGCTCATATTTAGTTTGACGTTTTTTATTGGTGGTCTCCTCTTGCCAGAAACTGGCAAAGATTAAAACGCCTGAAAATAACAACAAAACATTTAGGATTCTAATAAGTTTAAGTACCTAAAAGTACATTCAAGAAAGGAATATTTATAAAATGACAACTTTTCAAGAACAATATAATGCTAAATTAAAAACAGCTTCAGAGGCTTTAGATTTAATTAAAGATAATGATTATATTTTTAGTGCTCAAGCAGCAGCAGAACCAATTGAAATTATGTCTAATCTACAACATTTAAAAGAAACTGGTGTTAAGAATTGTATATTGACAACCACTTTACCAATTCGTGATTATCCTTCATTCCACGATCCTGAAATGAAAGGTGTTTTAGATCATCTTACCTGGTTCTTATCAGCTGGTTTACGTAAATCTTATCAAGAAAAATTAGTTAGTCCTGTTCCACAAAGATCAAATACCGCTTTATCCAAAGCTTTAAAGCGCTGTAAACATGAAGGTAGAAGACCAGTTGTTATTGCAACTGTATCCCCTATGGACGAACATGGTTATATGTCTTTCTCAATCAGTTCCATTTATGAAATGGATTTAGTTCAGAAGGGAGCTTTGACAATTGTTGAAGTCAATCCTAATTTTCCTCGTACATTTGGCGATACTCAATTACATGTTTCAAGAGCAGACGCTATTGTTGAGGCCAATCACCCTATTCCAATTTCTAATATTCTTCCTTATACAGAAAAAGATGCTACGATTGGCAAATATATTGCTGATTTAATAGAAGATGGCTCCACTATACAACTTGGAATTGGTAATATTCCAAATGCTGTTGCCCATGAACTGAAAACTAAAAAACACCTTGGTATTCACACAGAAATGTTTACTGAAACCATGATTGATCTTATTGAATGTGGAGCTGTAGACAATACACAAAAAGGTATGGATGAAGGATATTCAGTTTGTTCTTTTACAATGGGCAGCCAACGTCTCTACGACTACGTCAATAACAATCCTAGTGTTCTATTTAAATCTTGTATGTATACTAATAATCCATATGTCATTGGTAAGTTAAATAAGTTTATCTCGATTAATGCAGCTTTGGAAATGGATTTATTTGGCCAAGCTGCTTCCGAGACAGCCAATGGTTTACCATGGTCTGGAACAGGTGGTCAATCTGAAACAATCATGGGTTCAGAGATTTCTGATGGAGGAAAATCCTTTCTAGCTTTCCATTCAACCTATACTACAAAAGATGAAAATGGTAATAAAGTTTTAAAATCTAAAATAGTTCCTTATTTAACTAAAAACTCTGCTGTTACAACTAGCCGAAATGATGTTGATTATGTTGTAACTGAATATGGAGTTGCTTGGTTAAGCGATTTAAGTATTGGTGAACGTGCAAAAGCATTGATCAAAATTGCTCATCCTGATTTTCGAGAAGAATTAACTCGTCAAGCAGAAGAAATGCACATTTGGTAAAACAAATAAGGTCAAAACAAAAGAATCTTTGATTTTGTTTTCCTAAAAAATATCCTCTAAAACCTTTTTTAGCCCTTAAAATTTTGATTTTTAAGGGCTTTTTCTCTTTTTATATGAAAACTTTAATAAAAAACTTGACAAGAATATCTGCTAATAATTAAGCTTTGATAAATAGGTATAAGCATGCCTCTTTAATTTGATTTCGATATAGATTATTTTATGGAATAAATCTTTTTNNTTAGATCGAATAAAATTAATTTGGCTTGATAAGGAGCAAATTTCTGGACACTAGTCATATAATACAGATTATTATTTTTATTCTGTGTATTCTACTATCTGCATATTTTTCATCAGCTGAGTCGGCATTTACTACTGTTAATATTATTAATATTCGCAACTTAGCAGAAGATGACAATAAAAAAGCTAAAATCATTTTACCTTTAATTGAAGATCATAATAAATTAATGAGTACAATTTTGATTGGCAACAATTTAGTCAATATCCTGGCAGCATCTCTGGCAACTGCATTTAGCATAGACATATTTGGTGGTATTGCTGTTGGAATTACAGTAGGTATTGTCACTTTGATTGTTTTAATTTTTGGTGAAATTATGCCAAAAGCATTGGCTGTCAAAAATGCGGAAAAAATTTCTTTATCTAAAGCAAATAGCATGAGATTTTTTGTTGTTATTTTATCTCCTATTACCTTCATTCTTTTGAAAATAAGCAATATATTAGCTAAAGTCTTTGGCAATAAAAATGAGGAACATAAACCTTTTGTGACTCAGGAAGAACTCATATCATTAGTTAATATGGGTCATGAGGAAGGTGTTTTAGCCGAAGATGAAAAAGAGATGTTAGAAAATGTATTTGAATTTAAGGATACACCTGTGCGAGCAATTATGACGCCACGTCCAGATATTATTTCTATCGATTCGAATATTTCATATTCAGAATTAAAACAATTATTTCGCGAAGATTTTCATTCTAGATTACCCGTTTGCGAAGAAAGTCTAGATAAAATTATCGGCTTTATTCATGTCCGCGATTTTGCCATTCAAGATTTTAATGATGAAAATTTTGATTTAACCAAAATTATTCGTAAGCCTTATTTTACCTATGAATTACAAAGTGTCACTAAATTACTTAAATCGATGCGTCAAGAACATATACAATTGGCTATTGTTTTAGATGAATATGGTGGTACTGCAGGTCTTGTATCTATTGAAGATTTAGTCGAAGAAATCATCGGCGAAATTGAAGATGAACATGATCTGATGGAACAGGATATTAGTAAATTAAATGAGCAAGACTATTTAATCGATGGCAGCACCAATATTGAAGATGTCAATGATTATTTTGATTTTGAACTTCCTGAAGATGATTATGATTCTATCGCTGGCTTTCTTTATAGTGAATTTGATCGAGTGCCAAAAGAGAATGATTCTATCAATTATCAAAATTTACGCTTTACCGTCAAGAAAATGATTAAAAATCGAATTGAAACCATATTTCTACATATATTAACGGATGAAGAAATAGAGGTTTTAAAAGAGAAAAAAGAAGCCGAAAACAACAAAGAAAATGAAATCCAAGCATCAAGTGATGATTAATTTTTCTTTAAACATTCAAATCACGCCATAAATCATTAAAAAACTATAAGCCTGGCATTATCTTTCCATCAAAAGTTTAAGCCAAAAATAGGTGTTTTCT
>LFRM01156973.1_pt1 | contig 11062 bp, 9 predicted proteins | sample 618341 | NCBI WGS metagenome assembly LFRM01 (sample SAMN03654438, study PRJNA283298) | anaerobic digester metagenome | isolation source: pool of bioreactors CSTR01a, CSTR02a, and CSTR03a thermophilic anaerobic... | place: Denmark: Kgs. Lyngby | collected 2014-05-21
CCGCATTTGCCGCAGATAATTATCTGAGCAAAGACGTGGTTGCTGCTAAAGGTTCTGGTCTTTCCGTTCGGACTGGTGTGTACAATGCGGCGTCGGACAAGTTCCTCCTGCACCTGCATAAAAATTTCACGCGGGATAATGGCTTCGTGACTGTTTTCTACATAATATTGCGGAACGATACCGTTATTCTTGACCCGCTTTTTTGTGAGAAAATCTACAGTATAGGTTTTCTGTAAAAGAGCGTCGCCGATGTACTTTTCGTTTCGCAGGATCTGATTTATGTTGCTTGTATGCCAGCGTTCTCTGCCCGCACCGTTAAGGATACCGTCTGCTTCCAAACCGCGAGCGATTTTCAGCATACTTGCACCCTCAAGGTATTCTCGATAAATGGGTGCATTAGAGATGGGGCTTGAAGAGGAAGAATTAAAACCGCTTGTGAATGCCTGGAGAATGTCTAATCCCAACATCACACAGTTCTGGTAGAAGATGCCTCCCTCAATAGCGAGAACGAGCGAATCGATGAACTGATTGAGTTTATCCGCAAGAACAAATTCCGCACTCTAGAATATGATGATAAGCTTGTAAGGAAGATAATCCAGAACTTTACAGTCTATGAAGACCACTTCGTCATATCCTTTAAATCAGGCATCGAAATGGAAATATGAAAACCAGAAATAAATAGCCCATGACTCTACAGTAGAGTTGTGGGTTTTCTTTTGCTTGCTGATTATAATAATATTTGTTTCTTGAGAAAATATTATTGATATGATATTATGTTAGCATGCTAACATAATGGAGGTGATTGTTTATGTCCACACAATATCATATTGGAATGGAAATTAATGTGCTATCCAATTTAATACACCGTGAGATTGACAGTTATGTTTCTAAAAATTCTCCCAATTTTATTGATGAGAATATTACAGCAATCAATGGTCACGTCATTGGATTTCTTTATATGAATAGCGATAAGGATATTTTTCAAAGGGATATAGAGGAATTGCTTCAAATCAGACGTTCTACTGCTTCCACCTTATTGCAAGGTATGGAAGCAAAGGGCTTGATTCGCCGTGAGCCTGTAGCTTTTGATGCAAGACTAAAAAAGCTGGTTCTTACTGAAAAATCTATTGCAGCACATAAGCAAATAGCAACAAATATCAGTAGTTTTGAAAACAAGCTGACGAAAGACATTTTAGAAGAAGAGTTAAAAACCTTTTTTCAAGTAATTAACAAAATAAAAAATAATCTTACCAAATAGCCCTATGTGTTAGGATAGTTCCCAGCCCACAAGGTAGCGGCTGTGCCAATCTATTATGGCGCTCAAATACATATGAGAAGATCCCATCCTAATGTAGGTTATATCTATAGCCCAAACTTGATTTACCTGATTTATATCAAGGCCTCTGAGTAAATAGGGATGAACTTTGTGCTTTTTATTTCCTTGTGATAGTTTGGGCTTTGGATACATGGCATATATGCCCATTTCACTCATATAACGCTTTATTAACCTACGCCCTACTGGAATCTTGTCTATCTCCTGTAGCCTATCTCTAAGCTTTCTTACTCCCATATAGGGCATTTTGGTATTCCAATAATCAAGTCTGTTTTTTACAAGATTCTCAAAAATACTATCTTCTTTTTTAGGGGTGTAGTAAAAGCTAGTTCTATTAATTTCTAGCAATTCACACTGTCTAGATACTGATAACTCATGGTCTTTTGACACCAGGCTTAGTCTGCCACTCTTCTCCAAAGACTTGTTCAGATTTTTTTTTGAGCCAGTCATTCTCCATAGTGAGTTGACCGACTTTCGCCATTAGAGCATGGTTCTCATCCTCTTTTTCCTTATACTTTGCCCTGAGTTCTTTTTCATCTTTACTCTAAGAAAGTATAAGGATTATCTAGAAAACAGCATGAGCTATGACTATAACAACGGACCACTTGAAGGGCTAATACGAAAAGCAAAAGCTCTCACCACAGTAAGCTATGGCTATCGAAACTTCGAGAGATTTAAAAACAGATATCTAATCCTTTGCAGACAAGTAATACCGATTAGTGACGACACCTTTAAATATAAAAAGGCGAGCTAATTCACGCTGGATTAGCCCACCCTTACACATAATTCTCGTACTTGTCTATAGAGTCGATTTCTCTAAACCAACATCATTTGACGAAGACCCTAGAAATGATGTGCTTTTACTTTATACTTAAAAAATTATTTAATATCTATTTTTTCGCTAATAATTATCTCTGATTGTTAGTCACTAATCTTAATACTTGATAAAATTGCCAGGAAATCTGCATCATCAAGATTTATTGTTCCTTTTTCCTGATCAATCCAAGATAGAATTTCTATCTGATCAGTATCATTTGTCCAAAGAGCTGCTATCTTGTATTCATCACTGTATCCAGTAAAGCCGTGCCAAGTATAATTATCTAGTTTAAAAGACTCAATTTCTTCTGTATCTGTATACCACTCCTGGGCTGGCTCCATCATAATGGTGTCGGAATCATAATAATTAATCTGCATATAAGGGTGTGTGAAGATATCCATCTCGTCTTTCCCACCTTTGATAATTCGAATGGAATTTGGATCATAGCCCAAATCTACATAGTCATCGAAAATATCTATACCATGGAAAGCAGTCCAATTGTCTGGAACAAATGCGCTAATGTTGCCTCCATCAAAAGTTTCTCCTTTGATGTCTGCAGGATCCTTTGTCTCACTGTTGGTTTTGTCGCCACCACAACCAACTAGCAATGTAGCCATTAAAACAAATGTCAGAATAAGTATCAATGTTTTTTTCATAAATCTCCCTCCGATTCTATAGCTCCAATAAGCTATCTGATGAGAGTTGCTAGGTTTTAATTATTAGCCATCTTTTCTATAATATATGATATAAGTGTTTTGGTCAATCTTTTTTATTGGTTTTTGAAAACTCCGGCTCTTGAATGTCAATACATATGTTACTGACAAAAAGTTCCCTGGTAACTTAACGCGTTCTTATCGCTCACAAGAACCTTTGAAAATTATTGGTGAAGAAACAGAGTGGACGAAACCGACAGCTACTAAGCGACGAGAATGGCATGAAAATTTAGCTAAAAACAAAGGCGATATTATTAACTAAACACATTTAATGGTGTGATATGTGGGTGCTAAACTGAATTTTACAAATTTTGCTAAATAAGATTTTACACTTCCTAAAATAAGGCTATCCTGAATCTCATGTAAACAGTACTGAGGTTTGGGAGGTTTAAATGAGAAAGGGAGAACGCATCTTTATGTATGGTCAGATATATGCATTCAAGAACAAGGGATTTAACATCAGTCAGATAGCCTATGAGACGGGGCTAAGCAGACCCACCATTTACAAGTATCTGGATATGGATCTTGAGGAAATCGAATCCTGGTGTAACGATTTAACAGTCAGGAGTAAGAAGCTCGATCCACATCGAACCCGGATTTTGCAATGGTTGCAGCAATATCCACATATGAGCTGCGCCCAAATATACGACTGGCTGCTGGAAGTAGATGAAGATTTGGATTGTGCTGAGAGCACTGTCAGGCTTTATGTCAAAAACTTAAGAGAAACGGAGGGGATCATCAAGAATCTCCAAGTAAGATCTTACATGGCAGTTCCAGACTTTGAACCGGGAAAACAGACCCAGGTTGACTGGGGTGAAACTTGGCAGAAAAACAAAAGCGGTGGTAAGACAAAGCTTTACTTCATATCTTTTGTCCTGAGCTGTTCACGCTACAAGTATGTTTACTGGCTAGACAGGCCATTTTCCACAGACGATGGCATCTATGCTCATGAACTTGCCCTGGCATATTATGGCGGCATGACCGAAGAGTTTGTTTACGATCAGGACAGCACCATTTCCGTAAACGAAAATGCCGGAGACTTCATTCTGACAGCCTCCTTCCAGGCTTATGTTGAGACACGAGGATTCAAGGTACGGCTATGCAAGAAGTCAGACCCGGAATCTAAAGGGATGGTTGAAAGTGTGGTGAAGTTTGTGAAGAGAAACTTCGCAGAGAACAGAATATACGTTGGTTTAGAAGATTGGAATCAGCGTACTTTAAATTGGTTAAAGCGAACAGGCAATCATAAAGTCCATAAAATCACAAAACAAAGGCCGGAGAAAATGTTCATCGTCGAGAAAAAACATCTTCTTCCGGCCCACCCTGTAATCCTTGACCAGAATTACAAGTTGAGTATAACAAGGGCAACGAGGAAGGACAATAGCATACTGTTCAAATCAAATCGCTACACTGTCCCTCTTGGCACGTACAATCGATTCAAAGATCAGAAGCTATCGCTGAAACTTGAAGGTGAGCATCTGCTAATTATGGACCCGGCGCAGGAAGAGCTTCTGGCGAGGCATACAATTTGTCAGGATCAGGGCAAACTAATCGGCACCCATCTCCATGAGCGAAAGCCTTCACAATTACAGATGGAACTGAAAGAGAAAGTATTTCAACTCCTGGGCTTCACTAAAGAAGCCGAGATTTTTGTTGAAAAAATCTGGGACAAATATCCGAGGCACAGGCAGGAGCAATATAGACTACTTGTCAGCTGCATTAAAGATTATCCGGAGAGTGCGGCAAGTGCTCTGGGGCGCTGTATAGCTGAAGAGGCCTATTCTGCAAACTCTTTTAAGAACTTCCTGCTCTACGAAGACGCCTGGAAGAAGAAAGGTCATCAGCTAAAGCTGCTCGAAAATGAGGAAAATCTTAACTTTGCACTCGAGAGTGCGCCACAGCGTCCAGTAGACTCTTACTACATAAAGTTGGGAGTTGAATGATGGATACTATCAGTAAAATGCAGCAACAGTGCAGCAAACTTAAACTCATGACAACAAAAGATCAGCTGAACGACGTCCTGAGACAGGCACAGAAGCTTTCCTGGACGCATACGGAACTGCTGGAATATATCTTAACAGCAGAAGTAGACGATCTGGAAGAAAGAAGTCTGAAACGAAGATTAAGCTGGGCTCAATTTCCTTACATGAAGACACTAGACGACTTTAAAGTGGATGAACTAAGTGCCATGTCAGAGAGGCAAATAAAAGAATTGACCGAATTTCATTGGGCTAAGGATGCCTACAATCTAATACTTCTAGGACCGCCCGGAGTGGGCAAAACCCATCTGGCTCTGGGTTTGGGACTGGAAGGAATAAAGCAAGGATTTAAGGTCTACTACAGTACGATGAACAGCCTTTTGGATGCTCTGAAGACAGAAGAATTCATGCGTAAGTCTCAGATCAAGGTGAATAGAATCAGGAAAGCTGATCTGGTGATCATCGACGATTTGATGTATTTCGGGAGCAATGCCAGAGAGCAGGCGATGTTCTTTCATTTAATACATGACCTCTACGAGCAGACTGCCATTATTCTTACTTCAAACAGATCTCCGGAACTGTGGAGCACACTAACGGATGATCCGGCAACTACGACGGCTATTTTGGACCGGCTCTTACACCGGTCGGAGGTTGTGAAAATGGACGGCGACAGCTTCAGGATGAAGCATCAAATGAATATTTTTGTTAACGAAAGTGTAAAAGTATAGTTAGCAATTTATGTAAGATATTACTTGACGCCTACAGTGATAGTTGAAGGTCGATATGTTCCCGCCTACCGATAGTGCCAAAAACGTAGTGGATATGTTTCCGAGAACGGATACGCTCAAATGACATTCATTCTGTCCTCTCGAGCCATGTTGAGACGGTCGTATTGATGTCAAGGGTGGAAGGGAAATAGGCTCGAAAGCCCTTGATTTTAAGCTATTCTTGGAGTTTGAGTCTTTCATCAGCGACCGGTAACAACCGCGCTATGGGAACTTATCAACCGCACCGGTTCGGAGCCGATTTTGATGATTTTCATATAGTTTAGGCTGCGGATTAGATGTCAGGTTTTGAGTTAGTGGATTAGATGTTTTTTGCCGCTGAGTGAGCGGATTAGATGTCAGAGCGATAAATCAAAATTTTAAGGAGCAATGGATATGACAAAAGAAATCGATCCGCAGGATACAACAAGGGCGGCGGCATATGAATTATGGATGAAAGCACCTAACCCAATGGTGACATTTTTCAAGACTCTCGATGTGACAAATCTGGTTCGAGTCAGTAAGAAGAAACAGATGAAGTTCAATATGCTTCTTGACTTCTGCATCGGCAAGGCGGCAGCGCCAATCAAAGAGTTCTATATCCTTCCCGTCGGAGACAAACTGATCCAATATGATAATCTTGCAGTAAATACGATAGTAAAGAATAAAACCGGTGAAGTCAATTCCTGCGATATCAGTCAATCTGATAATCTGGATAAATTCAATACGGAATATATAAAATACACCGTTCAAGTTGCAGAAAGCTGCGAGGACAGAGATTTATCTCCCGACAGTATGGTTATCGGTACATCGGCAATCGTTGATACGGAAATAGACGGCGCTGTCGGTATGAACAGCGGCATTTTTAATAATCCGTTTATGATCTGGGGAAGATATAAAAAGCAGTTTTTCAAGTATTATTTGCCGATTTCTTTTCAGTTTCATCATACGCAGATGGATGGCGCCCACGCGGGTAGATTCCTTGCAAATCTGCAGAATGAAATTACCGAATTAAGATAGATAATTCAAGTTTGGGTAAGACTGGCTATGGCGACTCTCAATTGGCATGGCCTCGGCGGTGGGGAGCTGGTGAAAGGATAGAATGATAAACAACTTAAGTGCCAGGCACCTAAGTTATATTAAATTAAATTTATATTTTATAATATTATAAGATTAAGATCTCTTAATAAGGAGAAATAGGATATGAAGATAAGAAAATTGTCTGTTGATGATTATGAGGAAATATATGAATTATGGCTGTCAACTCCGGGAATGGGGCTGAACAACATAGACGATTCTAAGACGGGGGTTGAAAAGTATTTAAAGAGAAATCCCACTACCTGTTTTGTTGCAGAAACGTCTGGAAAAATTGTCGGAACAATACTGGCCGGCCATGATGGCAAACGAGCTTTTATTTACCATTTATCTGTTTCAGTTGATAAGCGCAATGAAGGTATTGGTTCAGCTTTACTTGACGCCGCCGTAGAGGCTTTGCGGCAAGAAGGAGTCAGCAAGGTTGCCCTTGTCGTTTTTGCAAAGAATGAGATCGGAAATGCCTTTTGGGAACATGAGGGTTTTCATGCCAGAGAGGACTTAGTTTACAGGGAGATGACACTACTTGAACTACAAAAAATAAGACCCTAGTCCGGAGCTATAATAACTTAGTAACTTAGGTGCCTGGCACTGCAAAAGGCACCCGCAAAATCCGGGAAGGGAATCTTCTAATGCTGGGGAACTATATAGCTACATATTCGATAGACATAGCTGCACTGGTTTTTCTATGCTATTTGATATATAACAATAACTTGCTGAATCAGAATCGGAAAGCGCCTTTTTACTTTGGTACGGCGCTTACTATCTTGATCATTCTGGCAGAAGCAGGAACTATACTTGTCGGAAACGAGTCTTCCGGATTGCGCTATCTTAATATTATATGTAACGTTTTCGGCTTCGCTTTGACCCCGGTACTGCCCATAATCTTTATTGCCATTTTCGATGTGAATCTTCTTAAAAACAATAAACTAATTGTGCTGCCATCGCTTATCAACTTATGTATAACAGTTTTATCACCTTTCTTTGGATTCGTGTTTTATGTTGATGCCAGCAACCATTACCAAAGAGGAAATTTGTTTTTTGTTTTTGTAGCTGCCTATATAGTAAACGTGATTTTACTGCTCAGAACTACTGTAATGACAAAAAAAGGGAGTCACGATCCGATACGGGCGGAGAGTATCGCCCTGTCATTCTTTGTAGTAGCGGGTACAAGTGTTCAGCTTTTTGTCCCATCAGTTCATTCCTCCTGGCACAGTGTGTCCTTAACCCTTCTGCTGTATTATCTGGTACTGTCTGAATATGACGGCAGCTTTGATGCTCTGACCAGGCTTTATAATCGCGCGGCCTTTGCAAAGGCGGCGAAAAAGCTGGACGGCAAAAAACTGTATTCAGTTGTCGTTTTAGATATCGATAACTTTAAAGAGATTAACGATGCATACGGACATGATTATGGGGATAGTGTGTTAAAAAGTATCGCATCAGTTATCAGTGAATCCTTTAACGACTCTTGCAGATCTTATCGTGTCGGCGGAGATGAATTTTATATTATCAGACGATCAGCCAATCAGATGGAATTGGATCAGCTGATTAAAACTATGATCTACAGGCTGGCACAAGAACGTGAAAATGACAGACGGCTGCCGACTGTCTCGTACGGATACAGCATCTGCAAAGGCGAAGCAAAGATTGGCTTTCAGCAAGTGCTTAAAGAAGCGGATATGCAGATGTATCGCTTTAAAGAAGTCCACAAGGATTTACCAAAGAAGTCCCCTCAAGCTAAAAGTGCCAGAGTTTTATAGGGTCACGCTTCCGCCACTGCCTCACTTCTGCCACTTCCACGGACAGTGGCAGTCCCTTCACCTTGAAAGTATGGGCAGGAACATTTAGAATTCAATTGTTCCAGTCGGCAAAATAGTTCCCCTGGATCGGAAAGATGAACAGTATTTTATTTATGATGAAAAAAGATAAGTACGGTATAAGGTAGGTGCAGGGGAATTTTATGGAAATAGTAATGAATATGCTGATGATGCTGGGCGGAGTCGCTGTATTCATGTTCGGCATGAAGCAGATGAGTTCAGGTCTGGAACGTAGTGCCGGTGCAAAAGTAAGAAATCTCTTCAGAAAATTCAACAAAAACGGCATCCTGAATTACGGAATCGGTATCGGTGCTACAATTTTAATGCAATCCTCATCGGCCTCCTCAGTCATGACAGTGGGGCTGGCCCATGCAGATATTGTTACAGTCAAGCAGGGCTCAGGTTTTATCTTAGGTGCAAAAGTCGGCACCACCCTTACCGCTTTTATCTTTGCACTTTCCGGCGTCAGCAAAGGCAGCTTTGATATAAATGCTGTATTTGCTTTTCTGGCCTTTGTGGGGATCATGATTACCTTTACCAGCAGAAACGAAACCCTCACCAGAATTGCCCCCTTCCTGATCGGCTTCGGCATGTTGTTCATCGGTATGGAAGTGATGCAAACAGCAATCGGCGGACCTGATTCAGTGCTCAGCACCGAGCTCTCCCGAATTTTCAAATATGAAATAATGCAAAACCCNNTCTTGATCGGAACTATCTTTACTGCCATTATCCAGGCATCGGCAGCAGCAACGGGTGTCTTTATTGCTTTTCTGACCACCGGAATTATTCACAATCTGGATCAGGCCTTCTTCCTGGTAATGGGCGCCAATATCGGAACCTGTATCGATGCAATTATGGCTTCTATCGGCACTAATGCAAAAGGAAAACGAATCGCATTATTCCATGTTCTCAGCAGTGTCATCGGCTCATCCGCCTTTACCATTATTCTGGTTATCTTCAAAGTACCCATTGTCAGTTCTTTCGAAAGAATATTTCCCGGACAACCTCAATTCAGTCTGGCAACTTATAACCTGCTCTACAACACCCTCTACACCTTAGTCCTGCTGCTGTTTCTTGATCCCTTGGTGGATTTAGTGACACGGCTGGTCAAGGATAAACAAGATGCACTGGAGGAATTACTATATATTGACGAACGTTTCCTGAAAACACCTGCTGTTGCCATTGAACAGTCCTTACTGGAATTAAATGACATGGCACTTCTGGCCAAGGAAAACATTGATCGTGCCATGGATTCACTCATCAACGAAGACATGAGTACAAGAAAGACCATCGACGATGTTGAACATCGCATTGACTTCCTGACAAATAAACTCACAAGCTTTTTTATCAAAATTTCATCAGTAACGAAAGCGCCTGAGGATGACAAGTTAATCGCAAGCTTGCATCACGTAACAAACGATATCGAAAGGCTGGGTGATTATGCTCTGCAGATTGCCAGAGAAACCAGCTATATGAAAAAATTTGATGTGAAATTCTTAGATCAGACCAAAGAGGAATTTAAACTGATTTATCAAAACATATCCGAATTGTTCGACCTGGGCTTCGATGCTTTCTCCAGACAGAGAACCGATAATTTTGAAAAGATTTCCGTACTCCATCAAAAGATCAGAGATCTGACAAAGTCTACCCGTGATGAGCATGTGACGCGCCTGAGTTCCGGTATGTACCCTGTTGAAGTCTCCAAGAGTATTTACTCTGTTCTCTTTTCATTACAAAGGATAGCAGACCATATTGTTAATATTGCTTTCTCAATTCGTTCAACCACCGGCAGCAAGAAAGAAGCCTTGCGAGCTATTGAAAGTGAGAAAAAGGAAAGCGAAGCCGGAGAAGATGAGCTTTCCCTGGAATACACTATGAAATCATAAGCCCGCTCGGGTCCTCCCGGTGCAAGCTGAGGAGGACCCGAGACAGAGTCTTATGGAATACTTTTAAAATTTCTGCATCTCTTTTCTTCTTAATGCATAAATAAACTTTCCCTGCCAGCAGAAAAGCTAGTCAAAACATGGATCTGCCTTTGTTTAAACCCGCCATCGTGATATACTGCAAAAAATTTTTATACAATGTTTGGAGGGTTAAAATGAAGAAGTTACTATCCTTGCTCCTGCTACTGCTGTTAATTCCGGCACTGGCTGCCTGTAGCGGCCCGGAAACAAATAAAGTTCCGGAGACAAGCCCGGCAGAAACTCAGCCAACAACAGAAGCTCCTCAAGCTGACAGCGATTTAGCCTATGTGCAGTCACATAAGAAAATGATAATCGGCTACACCGATTATGCACCCATGAACTATTTCGATGAAAGCGGCACTTTTACAGGTTTTGATACGGAGCTGGCACTGGCAGTTTGTGAAAAACTCGGTGTTGCAGCCGACTTTGTTGAAATTAACTGGGATACTAAGCAGGTGGAACTGGAAGCTAAGTCGATTGACTGCATCTGGAACGGCATGACTATTCTTCCCGAACTCTCTGAAGCCCTGGAAATCACCAGCCCTTATGTAAAAAATGCTCAGGTAGTCATTGTCAGGGAGGG
>LFRM01316958.1_pt1 | contig 11061 bp, 6 predicted proteins | sample 618341 | NCBI WGS metagenome assembly LFRM01 (sample SAMN03654438, study PRJNA283298) | anaerobic digester metagenome | isolation source: pool of bioreactors CSTR01a, CSTR02a, and CSTR03a thermophilic anaerobic... | place: Denmark: Kgs. Lyngby | collected 2014-05-21
GCACAGATCATGACCCAGAAATTCGTGATGGGAACGCCGCTGTACCGCCAGGAGCAGGAATTACAGAGGAATGGCATCAAACTGTCACGCCAAACGATGTCGAACTGGCTGATCCGGGCGGCTGAAGACTGGCTGGAACCCATTTATGGGCTGATGCATGAAAGCCTCTGCAGCCGGGAAGTACTCCACGCAGACGAAACGACGCTCCAGGTGCTGAGGGAGCCGGGTAAAACGGCGCAAAGCAAGAGCTATATGTGGCTGTACAGAACCGGAGGCGACGCAGAGCATGCAATCGTCCTGTATGAGTACCAGCCCGACCGCAAGAAAAAGCGGCCGGCGGAGTTTCTAAAGAATTTTAAGGGATATTTACATACCGACGGTTACGACGGTTATCATTCGCTTGGCAGTGAGATCAGGATATCAGGCTGCTGGGCACATGCCCGACGAAAATTCGACGAGGCGCTTAAAGCTCTGCCGGAACCAGATCGGGAGGGCAGCAGCGCCCTGCGCGCAAAGCGATACTGTGACCGTCTATTTATGCTTGAGCGAGAGTTTGTGGAACTCACATCGCAGGAGCGTTACAAGAAACGCCTGGAATCGTCCAAACCGGTGTTGGAAGAATTCTACGCCTGGATTGAGTCGCTAAGGGTCGCGCCCAAAAGCGGGATAGGCATTGCAGCGAAATATGCCTTATCGCAGAAGAAATACCTCGAATGCTATCTCTCCGACGGACGGCTTGAAATCAGCAATAACAGAGCTGAACGCAGTATTAAGCCTTTTGTTATTGACCGTAAAAACTTCCTGTTCGCCAACACCCCGCGCGGTGCGAAGGCCAGCGCTGTCACGTTCAGCCTGATCGAAACCGCCAAGGAGAACAAGCTGAATCCATTTGCCTATCTTGTATTTATTTTTGAGAATGCGCCGAACTGGGATATCCGCAATGACCCGGATGCGCTTGAACGCCTCCTGCCCGCTTATATGCCGAGCTATATCCGTGCACAAAAAGATCTGTGACCAGCTGTTTTACGCTTACGTAATTTCCCTATATAGTGCCTATACAAGATTTGTAAAATAATGCGTTCATCAACACTAATGAGAAATGAATATGAAAGCAGCACATCATCGTCACGATATCACAGATGCTGTGTGGGCGTTGCTGAAGATATACCTTCCCGCACAAGTTGGATAATGGAGTGGTATTGAGCAGGATAATTTTAGGCTCATCAACGCTCTTTTCTCAATATTGCTAACAGGAGCGCCATGGCGCGATTTGCCGCCTGATTAAGAAAATAGGGAAAGGTACACCAGCGTTTTATTCGTTGCCGGTGTATAGGTGTCTAGGAGAAAATGCTTGAAGCGCTGACAGTTGATCCGAATTATGAATAGCTGATGTTCAATGCAAGACATATCAAGGTTCACCCTCATGCGACTGGTGCTCACGATAGGAAACAGGATAAGGCTCACACACAAAGGGCTCAATATCAAGCTACATTTGGCTGTGGATGGGAATGGATTGCCCTTCAAGTACTCGTTTTAAAAGTTACCCGATTTGATTGTTCATAAGCTTGCATTTTGATTGAGGGAATCAATACCGACGCTTTACTCGTTGACCGTGGATTCGATACGAATGCAATCGTAGTCTATGTCAAGGAAAATTCTCAGATGGCATTCTATAACTTCGGTTCTCTAGAAATGTTAGTTGACGTAAGCTAAATAGCTAAGACAAGTTTATTTGGATGTATAATTTCTAAAACATCATTATTTTGTCTCTTGTTTGCCTTGATTTTCACATTGTGCTATATTCAAACATAGTTAAGTTTAGAACCATTTTTACTCGCTGTAGAATTATAAATCAGGATGGAAGACAAAGGACACTTATTATGATGCTTAAGGCTCGTAAAATAATGGAAGTGAGGATTGATCTTGTCAAAATCAAAATATGGTCAAAGTCTTTTTATGCGGCTGATTTTGACCTTTTTGCTTATCATGATTCCTATTTATGCTATGGGCATCTATATTTATAATTGGGGTTTAGTTAAAGTTCAAAACGAGATTCACAAATCAACCTTGGCACAATCCCACTATTATCTGGACGAATTAGAAAAAGAAGTTGAAAGAATGAAGCTTCTTCAGTTCGATTGCCTGAACGATGATGCCCTTAATAAGTTAGCCTTTCGATCGGAAGTTATGAATATATATGACATCGTCCAAAACATCAACCTCTTGCGCCAGCGGCTTATTACAATTCAGAACAGCTCGTCTTACATTAAAAACGTGAGTGCACATATTGCAACCATCGGGAGAACTATTTCTTCGCAACATGGCTTGGATGAACTACTAGTTGAGAATTACGAGAATATCAGGGCCCCGGCAGGACAAAAAGGTGCTCGCATTGTTATATATAAAGAACAATTCTACCTTAGTACCATACAATATAATAATTTTAGCTCTATATCTCCGCCCTTCATCATCGAAATCGAATTAAATAAAGATGCATTTTTACAAGCACTGAGACAGTTTGAAACATACGAAGGCAGTATTTCTTCACTATTTAGTTTGACAAGTGAAAGCATCGTCATTGCTCAAACAGGCATGGATTTGCCAATCAGCACAGTAGAGGACATGAAACCAGTTCGGTACAATCAGAGGGAATATTATACTGTTTATGCAAGATCCTCTGTATTGCATATGGGACTTGTTCGATATCTCCCTTCTGAAGTGCTCCAAAGCCCATTAAGAAATTTCTATTTATGGCTTTGGGCGTTTACTTTAACTGCTTTTTTCCTTATTGTAGTTTACTCTTATTCAACATATAGAATGATTCATAAACCTCTTCTTTCCCTGGTTCATTCTTTCAGAAAAGTCGAGCAAGGTGATCTAAAAATTAGTATTCAGAGTAAAAGCAAAGATGAATTCGGTTATTTGTATGAGCAATTCAATGCTATGGTTAGAAACCTTGATCATCTGATTGACCAGGTATATAACCAGAAATTGTTGATGCAGCGAGCCGAACTGAAACAATTACAATCTCAGATTAATCCTCACTTTCTGTATAATAGTTTTTTTACCATTAATACAATGGCACGTTTGGGCGATGAAAATATTGTAGCTTTCAGTAAGCTATTAGGCGAGTATTATCAATTCATAACGAGAAATACGTCAGACTATATTGCCTTATCTCAAGAAGTCAGACATGCTTTTATCTATACCGAAATTCAAAAAATACGTTTTTCACGTCGTTTGGAAATCATATTTGGTTCTTGCCCGGAAGAACTTGCACAGCTAAAGGTGCCTCGCCTGATATTGCAGCCAATCATGGAAAACGCCTTCAACCACGGAGTTGAACAATTGCCAACTGGCGGGAAGATTATTGTCAGTTTCTACTTTGAACAAAACATACTGAAAATAGTTATTGAAGATAATGGAAGCAATATAGCAGACTATAAAATAGAGGAGCTTGAAAAGATTATTCACAGTGAACTTGACGAAAAAGAAGTAACCGGATTGATTAACATCCATCGAAGAATTGGGTTGGTATTTGGAAACGATAGCGGCCTCGCTTTTTCAAGAAGCTCATTAGGCGGTCTGAGGGCATGTTTAACTATCGTTATCAAAGAAGGGGTCAAAAATGTATAGGTTACTGATTGTAGATGATGAAGAAATCATTGTAAGTGGTTTATACGAAATATTCAGGAACATATGCGAGCTCAACCTTGATGTATACAAAGCGTTTTCTGGCAGCGAAGCTATTGAATGGTTATCCCGCACAAGGATGGATGTTGTCCTAACAGATGTCAACATGCCTGGAATCGATGGTTTGCAGCTCTTGGAACATATAAATAGGAAATGGCCTCGCTGTTATGTGATCCTTTTAACCGGGCATGATGAATTTACATATGTATATGAAGCCATCAAATATCCAAACGTGAGTTATATTTTAAAAACTGAAGGTCCTGACCAGGTAATTAAAGCTGTGAAAGCAGCACTTAATAATATTGAGAATGAAATCAAAACGGAAGACCTTATACATCAAGCAAAAAATCAGATTGAACAGGCACAATCTTTATTTCAAGCAGATTATCTTTTAAGTTTATTGCATGATGAGTCAATCCAGGTAGATTCTAGACAATTGAGCTTATTAGGTATTCCACTTCGATATAATCAGAATGTCATTCTTTTAATCGGTAAAGTGAACAACATTGAACAATTTGGAGATTATGCAAAGAGAATCGAGATTTTGAATACATTTCGTCTGTTAGTGACAAAATATCTGGGGACTCAGCTTAGAAGCATTTGTGTTCTTGATGCGAACCACCATTACATATGGTTTTTACAGCCAATGAATGATGATGACAATCACAACGATATCACTACTTATACCTACTTATCTGGCACATTGGAGTCAATTCAAACTTCTTGCGAAGACAAAATCGGCACTTCAGTTAATTTTGCCTTATCTGAGAAGCCAATTTGTTGGGAGCTGTTATCTGATAAGTATTTTGTTCTTATTGATTTGTTAAACAGCCGAACAGGTGTCCCATCAGAAATCTTAATAGCTGATCATACGACCGGGAAATCGGAAAAAACACAGGAGGTAAACGTGCTGCTGTGGGAAGCTGAAAATGATGCTCGATCAATCGAGACCCTGCTACGGAAAAGAAAAGCAGGGGCATTAAGGCCATTGTTGGATATGGGTCAAAAAGAACAGTTTTTTGATGCTATAAACCCTTTATTAGCAAGCCTTTCTCAAGTGAAAAGTAAGCATAGCAACTTAGCAGCAGAAGCGTATTTTCAGATCTCTTTGGTTTTTCTCACCTATATTAATCGATGGCAGCTAGTCGAGAAGCTTGCCTTTTTGATGAGCCCGGCAAAACTCGTCAATATTGACCTGTTTAATACTTGGTCTGATGCAGCGGCATATTTGCGCGAAGTTGCTGAAATTCTTTTCAGCATAAGAAGTGATGATGAAAGCCGTAGAAATAACAGTACAATCGCGCAGGTCAATGAATTTATAGAAAAACATCTTTCACAAGACCTGTCTCTGGTAAGATTATCTGAGTTAGTTCAATTGAATCCTTCCTATCTATCGCGGCTGTACAAACATGTTACGGGGAATAATTTGTCGGAGTTCATTGAAGAAATTAGGATGCAGCATGCGAAATTGTTATTAGAACAAGATCAATTAAAAATACAGGAAATTTCACAGCAAGTCGGCTATGATTCCCCAGGGTCGTTTTCTCGATTTTTTAAAAAATCAGCTGGTTTATCTCCTCAAGAATACAAAGACCATGTAAAGAAATGGTTAGCAAGTAAAGAATAGCAGTCATAATAAGAAGAATTGGTCGGTTTTAGGAAAGAATTGTCAAACATTGCCTATACTAATCTGGTCTTTCTTTCTTTATAATTAGAGTAACTAAAAAAAGGAGGTCTCATTATGGATCGTCGTAAATTACTCGTGCTGCTGTTGGTTGGTGTCATGACGCTAACACCAATGCTCAGCATCCAAGCTGCAGAACCTTTTGGCAAGTATGAACCTGCCATCGACATCACCTTTGTGCGCAGTATCGACAATGACATTGCAACAAACATACTTCCTAAAACACCCGATGAAACCATCGAGAAGAACCGCTGGCTTGATTTGTACAGTGAAGAACTGGGAATCAATGTCAAGTACGACTGGACCGTCATGGGCGGATACAACGATGATCAGTACAAACAAAAGATCAACGTGACTCTTGCTTCAGGTGATTTGCCTGACATTATCACAGTCGATGCTGCCCAGTTAAAGCAATTAGCTGATGCGGATATGATTGAAGACATGACTCAGTATTGGGAAGACTATGCGGCTGATTTCACAAAGCAGATATACGCAGAGGAAGGCCCCGGCGTGTTAAATTCTGCTCGTTTTGATGGAAAACTGATGGCAATTCCGAATGCTGACTCATCCATTGAAAGCGCTCAGTTCCTCTGGATCCGCAAAGATTGGCTTGACAAATTAGGCCTTGAGGCACCAAAGACGATGCAAGAACTTATAAAAATTTCGGAAGCATTTACTACACAGGATCCTGATGGGAACGGCAAGGATGATACTTATGGCATAGCTATCATGAAGGATCTTTACAGCGGAGTAATGGCGCTGGAAGGTTTTTTCGCAGGTTTTCACGCATATCCTAATTTCTGGATGGAAAAAGATGGCTCTCTTGCTTACGGCAGTGTTCAGCCAGAAGTAAAAACAGCCTTAGCTCAATTGGCAGAGCTGTATTCGCAAGGCCAATTAGACCAAGAGTTTGGTGTTAAAGATGGCGGGAAAGTTGCTGAGACCATAGCTTCGGGAAAAATCGGTATTGATTTTGGCGAACAGTGGAATCCGATGTATCCGCTAATCAGCAATTTCAATAACGATCCCGAAGCAGATTGGACAGGATATCCGCTAGTATCCGCAGATGAAAATCCTGTAAAAGTGCCACTTAACTTCAGGACTGGCTTATATTTCGCAGTTCGAAAGGGTTTTGCTCATCCTGAAGCTGTCATTAAAATGGTAAATATGCATCTCGAAAAAAACTGGGGAGAATCAAACAACTTTGGATATTACTATATGCCTCAGGAAAACGGGAATGTTGGCGTTTGGAAGTTCTCTCCCGTTACACCTTTCCCGCCCTTCAAAAATTTGAATGCTTTCCAAGCCATCGATGCAGCTAGAGCAGCAGATGACATGACAACCCTTCAAGGTGAACCTAAAGTCATAGATGAGAACATTGTGGCCTATGCCAATGGAGATACAACACAATGGGGATGGGAAAAAATCTATGGTATTGACGGCGTATACAATGTCTTGGAAGAATATCAGAATAACGATCAGCTGATGGTTGAATCATTTGTTGGCGCTCCTACACCCACAATGGTTGAACGGCGTGCAACACTTGAAAAAATAGAAAAAGAAGTATTTGTAAAAATCATTATGGGGGCCGCGGAAATTGATGAATTTGATAAGTTTGTTGAAGACTGGAACAAACTTGGCGGCGAACAAATGACTCAGGAAGTAAATGAATGGTATGAAACAATTAAAGTTAACTAATATGCATTAAAAATAACTGAATTAGCTATCGCGGAATCAGGCCTCTCGCTTCATTCCGCGATAGCTTAATAATGAGGAAATCATATGAGTCGAAAACTTCGCAGTCAGTTACAGCTTCATATTATGATGTTGCCAGCCGTGATTCTCATTCTTCTGTTCCATTACCTTCCGATGGTTGGTTTATCAATTGCATTTCAGAAATTTATACCTGCTAAGGGAATTTTTGGTAATCAGCAATGGAATGGTTTTGACAATTTTAAGTATGTAATGCAGTTGCCAAGTTTTTGGCAGATTATATATAACACAGTCTTTATAGCAATTATGAAAATACTTTTCAGCCTTATCATTCCAATCATTGTTGCTATCATGATTAATGAAGTCAATAAATCACAACTCAAACGTTCTATTCAGACAATTATTTATTTGCCTCACTTTTTGTCTTGGGTTGTCTTGGGCGGTATCTTTATTGATTTGCTTTCCCCTTCCGACGGGTTGGTCAATAACCTGATAAAAGCACTTGGGGGAAAGTCGATTTTCTTCCTAGGGGATAATAAATGGTTCCCATTCACGATGATAGCCACTGAGACTTGGAAAGAGTTTGGCTATGGCACAATTGTGTATCTAGCTGCTATCACCGGGATAGACCCCGGGCTTTATGAAGCTGCTCAAATTGACGGAGCAAATCGTTGGCAGCAAACTAAGGCGGTTACTCTTCCAGGCATGAGAATGGTCATTGTTTTGTTAATGGTATTAAGCTTGGGGAATCTTCTAAATGCTGGGTTTGATCAGATATTTAATATGTATAGTCCTCCTGTCTATCAAAGCGGAGACATTATTGACACCTTTGTTTATCGTTTAGGCTTGCTTGATGCTCAATTTGGGCCTGCAACAGCCGTCGGGCTCTTTAAATCCATAGTTTCATTTGTGCTTATTTCCACATCATATTTCTTTGCTTATCGCTTCGCTGATTATCGTATTTTCTGAGGAGAATTAGATGAAAAAAATCAAAAGAAAAAACAATATCAAAGCATTTGATATTATTAATATATCTATTTTGCTGCTTTTAGCTCTAATTTGTCTAATCCCTCTGATTCACATTGCCGCTGTATCATTAAGTTCCAGTGCAGCAGCAGCCACAGGAAAAGTAACACTTTGGCCAATTGACTTCTCGATTAACTCCTATGCATACGTTGCCAAACGCGCTGCTTTTTGGCGCAGCATGCTTGTCTCTGTTAAAAGGATTGCTCTTGGTGGTGCAATAAATGTACTCATGGTCATCCTTGTAGCTTATCCTTTATCGAAAGAACAAACTGAGTTTAAAGCACGTACTTTCTATTCTTGGTTTTTCTTTATAACGATGCTATTCGGTGGCGGTTTGATCCCTTGGTATATGGTCATCAGACAATTGAAACTGCTCAATACTATCTGGGCACTGGTTTTACCGGGTGCTGTGCCAGTGTTTAGTGTGATTATCATGCTAAACTTTTTCAGACAGGTGCCAAAGGAACTCGGAGAAGCAGCTTTTATTGATGGAGCAGGACATTGGCGTGCATTGTGGAGTATTTATGTTCCCTTATCCACACCCGCATTGGCAACAATACTTCTCTTTTCACTGGTAGGGCATTGGAATAGCTGGTTTGACGGTTTAATCCTGATGAACAACCCTGCAAACTATCCGATGCAAAGCTATATTCAAACCATTGTTGTCCAGCGAACATACAGTCAGCTGACAAGAGAAGAAATTCAGCAGCTCATCACGATTTCTGATAAAACCTTGCGCTCTTCGCAAATTTTTCTTGGCTCCTTACCAATCATTATGGTTTATCCTTTTCTTCAAAAGTATTTTGTCAAAGGCATTGTACTGGGCGGAGTTAAGGGATGAATGAACTTAAGCAGGTGAATAACCCAATAATCTGGGCTGATTATCCCGACCCTGATGTTATTCGAGTGAATGATACTTATTATATGGCCTCAACTACCATGCACATGTTCCCTGGCGGTGCAATCTTGCGGTCTTTTGACTTGGCGAACTGGGAGATGTGCTCCTATCTTTATGATACTCTGGATAGCACACAAGCGCAAAGGCTGGCAGAAGGTAATATCTATGGAAAAGGAATGTGGGCTCCATGCATTCGATTCCATAATAATCAATTTTATGTCTTATTCTGCGCATGGGATACAAAGCAGACATATTTGTTTACCGCTCATCAGGCGGAAGGACCATGGAAAAAATCTATTGTTGAAGGGTTCTATCATGATGCATCCTTGCTCTTTGAGGAAGATGAGTCAATTTATCTTGTTTATGGAAACAGCAATATATTTTTGATAGAATTGAAACAGGATTTGTCCGGTCCCAAAGAAAATGGTTTGCAGCGATTGCTGATTAGTGACGAAACGAACCTTAGGTTAGGGTATGAGGGAACACATTTCTATAAAGTTGACGGTATATATTATTTGTTTATGATTCACTGGCCTCATGAGGCCCCATCAAGAAGGACACAAGCCTGCTTTATGTCACCCAGTTTGACATCAGAATTCGTTGGCGGTGATGTGCTTTGTGATGACATGGGATACCACAACGCAGGAGTAGCGCAAGGCGGAATTGTGCAGGCCGTTGACGGCCAGTGGTATTCGATGCTTTTCCAGGATCATGGCGCAGTAGGTCGCATACCTGTTCTTATCCCATTCTATTGGAAAGACAGCTTTCCAATGTTCGATGTTATTCCTCACACTATCTCCGTCAGGAGTACCAAGCCTGAAAAAGATTACTCTCCTCTGTATCAAAGTGATACATTCAGCAGTGAAACATTGTCAATGTGCTGGCAATGGAATCACGAACCAAACTTAAAAAACTATTCCTTGTCGGAACGTCCCAGATATCTTCGCCTGCGTACTAGTACGGTGGTCAAGAACTTGGTCAGCGCAACAAATATCCTGACACAGCGCGCATTTGGCCCTGAATGTGAGGTGAGTGTTACGATTGACGGTAGTGCTCTTGCGCAAGGAGATTTTGCTGGACTTTGTGTTCTGATGAGTCATTACGCTTCAATTAACTTATACAAAAATAAAGCTGGATGGTCCATCGGTGTGATGAAGCAAGGAGTATATGATAATGCTTCTTCCATTCAAGATATTAGGAAAGATGATTCTCAAGGCCAACTCATTTGTTTAAAAAACATCAAATATCCCAAAGTAAAAGTCGGTTTGTACTGTGACTTCAGGGACAATACCGATACTGTTTGGTTTTACTTTATGAACGGTGATAAGAGAATCAAACTTGGAGAACCAATCAAACTTCATTATTTGCTTGATCACTTTATGGGAGCACGTGTTGGCCTGTTTATGTTTTCAACAAAACAAGCAGCAGGACATGCTGATTTTAAAGATTTTAATTATTCTGTAATTGTTTAATGTGTACTAAGAATGCAGCAACATGAAGCAAGGAAGTGATAAATTTTAAATAGGATCCAAAACAATATTAACTGATATAATCACTCTATAAATACAAATTCGTCTTTGAATTGTTTGGATACTGAAAACTATTTGATCAACAAAGGAGCAATTTTGACATGAAAAAAGCCACGATGATCCTGGACCGTGATTTCTCAATCGGACAGATTGACAAGCGCCTCTATGGCTCTTTCATCGAGCACCTGGGACGCGCGGTGTATGGTGGCATCTATGAACCTGGGCACCCTACAGCCGATAAGCATGGCTTTCGCAAGGATGTAATCGACCTAGTCAAAAAGCTCGATATCCCGATTGTGCGATATCCGGGCGGCAACTTCGTGTCCGGTTTCAATTGGGAGGACTCGATTGGACCGGCATCCAAGCGCCCACATCGGCTGGACCTGGCCTGGCAGACGACAGAAACCAATGAGGTTGGTTTGCATGAATTCGTCGACTGGGCAAAGGATGCCAATACTGAAGTAATGTATGCAGTTAACCTCGGCTCTCGGGGCCCGGATGACGCACGCAATGTTGTA
>LFRM01408413.1_pt1 | contig 11055 bp, 11 predicted proteins | sample 618341 | NCBI WGS metagenome assembly LFRM01 (sample SAMN03654438, study PRJNA283298) | anaerobic digester metagenome | isolation source: pool of bioreactors CSTR01a, CSTR02a, and CSTR03a thermophilic anaerobic... | place: Denmark: Kgs. Lyngby | collected 2014-05-21
AAACTCATTAAATACCTTTGATATTATTTCCTGCCTTTTTTCAGTTTCATCTTCAAAGGTGCGGTTGTATTCTGTACACAAGTTATGTGTTCTAAGCTTTGTTTTTCTCAGTTCAGGATCACCAGGTGAAAACAGAACACCAGCGAATATCTTTTCTTCTTCTCGCATATTTATCCTCCTCGTAAAACTAGATCTTGCTATGATTAATCAAACGTTTCTTTTTCACTCAATCGTTACCTTCGGTGGATTAACATAATTATGGTATTGTTGCTCTACTCCACTTTCTTGTGTGTCGCCCGAATGGAAGAACAAGCGGTACTGATACTCAACAACATCATTAGGTTTCAGCAGCTTACCCCCTAGGAAGTAAAAGTTATTAGGAGCCATCAAACCGTAATCTCTTATGTGCCAATGGGCAGGAAAATCCATGTTTCCTGGGTTATCAAAGGCTGCTATTCCCAGAAGTTGATCGTTGGATTCTCCATAATAATCACACCAGTGTGCCTGCCGTCCCCAGCATTCTGCTTCACCAATTCCACCATAGGAATTGACCATAGTTCCACCATTGTCTGCTTTCAGCTTTTCAGACATCCGGATTCCTAAAGGACCAGCTTCCTTAGTGGCACCAAATTCCACCTGCCCGTATCTGGCATAAAAAACAACTTTTACGTCTATGATTCTTCTATCTGACGGTGTATTGTAAAATGTAAAGGTTCTTTCTTCATCTATTATTGGAGTATCTTTAAAATTGGTCCAAACATTCTTTGTAGTTAAAGAACCGAATATCGCACCGGAATTCAATTCACTTAAGCTTTGATGGTGTTGTTTGCCGTATACTCCGGCAGGTTCATTCCAAAAGTCTACACCGTTTACATCTCCAATAGCTACCCAAATAGATCGGTGATGTGGATGCTCCTTAATGTCAAAATCCAAACGGGTAAAGTCGTTTCCTTCTGATAACTTTATTGGTCCTAAATATGGTTTTGCATACTGCTTATCGTATACATATGAAGAAAAATATTCTCCACTGATATCAATATCCACTTTGTTGCTATGTTGACTAAACTTAACTCCATCTTTCATATCAGGGTTGGGTTTACCAGAGATCAGCTTATAGCTTACCTGTTTTCCTTTTTCTAAATGCTCTATCAGTAAAGCAACCTGTATTTGCTCTCCACAATCCACAGTTTGATATGGTACTTCTGTACCTTCCTCATCATGTAATACGAAAGACTCAATACCTTTCTCCACCAATTGCTTTTTCGTTAATGAAAAAGTAATAGGACAAAATTCACGATCATGATTACCTGAATTGATGTTTATCTTTAGACCCAATTCAATACATCCTTTCTCTACTTTGAGCTATACTACACTCAATTATAATCTAAAGAATTTCTTATGCAACCCCTATCTTTGCACTCTTCCAGATGCGTCGCCACTCATTAACTTTTCAACTTCTTCCTTTGTAACTAGGTTAAAGTCTCCTAAAATGGAGTGCTTCAGACAACTAGCAGCCACTGCATATTCTAGTGCTTCACTGGCATCCTCATAGTTAAGTAGCCCAAAAATAAGCCCAGCAGCAAAAGAATCACCGCCGCCTACCCTATCAACAATATCTTGGATATCATACTTCTTGCTTACATAAAAGGATTTTCCATCATACAAGCAGGCAGACCAGCCATTGATATCTGCACTTTCGCTTTCACGCAGTGTAATGGCAATAATTTTTACGTTATTGTATTTGTCAACTACCTTTTTGGCCAATTGTTCGTATTCTTGTACATCCAGTTCACCACTAGTCACATCTGAATTGATTTCAATTCCCAAGGTCTTCTGACAATCTTCCTCATTTGCAACTATAACATCTACGTATCTTACAATTGTATCCATTACTTCCTGAGCGCTTTTTCCATATTTCCAAAGGTTCTTCCTGTAATTTAAATCTATTGATATGGTTATGCCCATTTCTTTAGCTGTTTCAACCATTTTAATGGTAGCCTCAGCAGCTGCTTCACTGATAGCCGGCGTGATCCCTGTGACATGCAACCATCCTATCCCCTGAAGAACTTCCTTTAAATCAACATCTGCCAAGTTAGATTTAGCAATTGTGGAGTCTGCACGATCATAAATTACTTTGGAAGCTCGCTGATTTGCGCCGCTTTCCAAGTAATAGATTCCCATTCTACCTTCTGTACGAATAATTTTAGATACATCCACATTAAATTTTCTTAACTCACGAACACAGGCTTCTCCAATATCGTTATCTGGAAGCACTGAAAAAAATGATGCATCCACTCCATAATTTGCTAATGAAACAGCTACATTAGCTTCCCCTCCCCCGAATGTAGCATCAAATCTTTGTGTCTGTAATAACCTTTCTCTTTCAGGAGACTTAAGTCTTAACATGATTTCTCCAAATGTCATTACCTTTTTCATTGTGATCCTCCTTATTTTTGTAATAGATGAACCGCAAAACCATTACAATCATCTTTTAGATTGATTGATACAGGTTTTCCATTCTTAAGTATTTCAGTTTCCTTATCTACTTCGAAGCCTCTTTTATTCAAGTAATAAATGGCACGCTCTATATTGTTGGTACGAAATGCTATGTAACTGCTCTTGCCATTTTTTATTTCAAAGTTGAATGCAGTATTGAATTTTTCTGTAACAGAGGCTGGGCCATTCAAGCCAATGTGAGCAAGTTCAAAACCTAACAATATTTCAATTGCCTGCTTAGCAGTTTCTGTAATCTTACTGAAGCTTTTCGATGCGATATCCGCTGTTTTACATAAGAATCCACCGCCAACGGCATGTATAAAGTCCTTATCTACAAAATCTGATAAATTGGTCAGGCTCACTCCACCTGTCGGAATGAATTTTATATCCTTGTAAGGACCGTGAAGCGCTTTAATTCCGTCAATTCCTCCATATACATTTGCTGGGAAATATTTGAGTGTAGATAGGCCGTATGACTGAGCCTTCTCTATCTCTGTGGGAGTAACACAGCCTGGTGTTATAAGAATATCATTCTTGATGCACCATTCTACTACCTTTTCATCAAAGCCAGGTGAAACAATAAATACTGCCCCTGCTTCTTTTGCCTGAGCGGCTTGCTCAACACTTCTTACTGTTCCTGCTCCCACCAGCATATCTGGAAATGCCTTTGCGACTCTGCTAATTGACTCGATACCAGCGGCCGTACGCAATGTTATCTCCATTACATCTATGCCTCCAGCTGTCAATGCAGCTGCTGTATCCACTGCATCGGATGCATCGTCAAAAGCCACTACCGGTATCAGACCGATATTCCCAATTGTTTTGTTAACATTCGTAACGTTTTTCATAACATCCACTCCTTAATTTTTCTTTTTCCTCATACTCTACAAACAAATAAAATTCCAAGATTCCTCGACAAGCTCGGAATGACAAAATTAAATAAAATTCCCAAGATTCCCCGACAAACTCGGAATAACAAAATTAAATAAAATTCCCAAGATTCCCCGGCAAACTCGGAATAACAAGATTAAATACTGTTCAACATTCTATTCGTTATATCCCATCTGATAAGAAATCTGCCTAGAAGTCTTCTTTAATTCCTCTACAATAAATGGTATTCTTTCTTCTGTTAGGAACATTACAGGAACAGAAATGCTGATAGCAGCTATAATCCGTCCTGCTCGATCCCATATTGGTGCAGATATACAGCGAATACTTTCTTCGTGCTCCATGTTATCAAAAGCAATTCCCTTTTCTCTAACAGATATAATCTCTTCCACTAGCTTTTCCACTTCTGTAATAGTAGAATTCGTGTATTTTAACATTGACCGATTGAAATACATTTCTCTTATTTCTTCATCTGTAAAATCCGATATTAGAATCTTTCCCATACCTGTGCAGTGCAAGGGACTCCTTTTTCCAACCTGAGAATGCATTCGAATACTATGTTCCACACTTTCAAATTTTTCAATATACACAACTTCGAAATTATCGAGTATTCCAAGATGAACAGTTTCTTTTGTGGCAAAAGAAAGCTGTTGCAGGTAAGGCATAGCGATGGATCTCAAATCCATTTGCTCAAGAATAGCACTTCCCAGCTGTAGAATTTTAACACCTAGCCGGTAATCCTCACTGTCCGGCACTCGCTCTACATAACCTTTCTGCGAAAGTGTATATAATATTTTGAAAACAGTAGACTTGTTAATATTTGTTTTTTTCGAGAGCTTTGTAACTCCACATCCATTTTTTTCATTAGCAAGTGCTTCAATAACTGAAACCGCTCTCTCGAGTGTTTGTAGCATATACTTATCGTTTTCCATATTTTCTCCTACACCAATTTATTCGTATTAATTTCATTTATTATCTATTTCGTTCTATATACATACGACTAATAAAACATCACAGGTGTTTCTATATAAGAAACGGTGTTTCTCATTCTATTATAGTATGAATATCATCATTGTCAATAGTTTTTGTTTATAATCATCTAGTATAACCCTGAAAACGATCGTAAAAAAACGACCCTGTAATTAGAGTCGTTATGAATGTAAATCAATAAATTTTAAACTCCATAGGGGTCGTTATAATTCTTTTATGAGTATGTATTTATTGCGCCCGATTTATTCTTCTACAACAACTGCTGCATCTGGTGCGTTTTTCTTAACTGATTGAACTCCATTATCGCAACTAACTTTGGTTTTGTAGCTCTCACTTGTAGCAATAATCTGACCATTTCGAGCTTTCAGTCTAAAACGATAGTCGCCGCTCTTTCCTTCATAGACTTCAAATTTAGGATGCTTCAAAGTTTCAAAGTTTTCTACTGTTTGATCTTCTACTCCTGCATCAGCTGCATTAGTTCTAACACTTTCTATACCTTTTTTACATGCATCCTCACTTTTGTAGACTTCGCTTGTTGCGATTACTTGACCATTAGTGGCTTTCAAGTCGAATTTAGTTCCAGTAGCTGTTTTTTTAATTACAAATTTCCCTGCCATTTTAGATTTCCTCCTTAGTTATTTCTATTTTTCTTCTTATTAAAACAATTTCTTAACTTTGCCCAGTATTCCTTCTGCCTTATCCTTAACCTCGTCTGTGCCAATCTTTGCTTTTACTGCGTCTATAATGTTTTCGATAACATCTTCTGCCAAGTCGGATCCAAGCAAGCCCTTAATAGCTTTTACTGGATTCTTCTTAAACTCTGCTGCAAAATCTTTGTTGTCCTTAATTTTCGCAATAACCTGTTCAATTTTCTCTTTCATAAACAATCAATCCCCTCTCCAAATTGAATATCTCAATATTGTATAATTACCCCAGGATTAATGACTTGTACCAAAATAATGAAATATATTTAGCTAAAGAATAATATAGAATTATTAGTTCGATTCTGGTTTTTCAGACTTTCTAGCCAAATTAAAGATGACCAGAGCACTAACTAGCATGAATACCGCTGCTATAATGAGTATCAATTGCTTGTTTCCCATAATCGTTCCGCCTAGTCTGACCTGAACCCCTTCTGACATGCTAATAAACTGTCTTCCTAAAGACGCTCCAAGGAAGCCGGCAAAGCTGTTCATAGTGGAATAGAAACCCAGAAGATTTGTTTGATTATCTTCAGGCATATTCACATATGGTAAGTTTGAGAAGACCAAATTAATGCCTGGAGAAATTGCAAAGGCATATATCATAAATACAGGATAGAGTAACAGATTCTTCTCTGTAACAAAAGCTAAACCTAAATAATGAATTATATACAGACTTATACATAGATATAAGGTGCGAAACCAGGAAGTGGTATCTACCCTTTTTCTCCAAACAGGCATAACCATAATCATAACAGGAATGCTAAGCATATTTACAGTGTTAAGAAATGAATAGGATATATTAAGCTCTCGAAGCAAATAGACGGTATAATATGAACCTGGTATATTTGCTGTAAAACTCCACATACAAGCCATGACGACAGTAACAAGAAATTTCTTTTCCTTCATTGGGCTTAGAAGTACATCCCGCACTCGAATATTTCTTTTTGGTACCGGATACTCCCTAATCTTCAGCATATAAATAATATCAACAACAGCAAGTATCAATGCTATAACACGTAAAATTAACAAGCCTGTAAGTTCATTTCCGTTATGTTTAAATATATCTACCATACGACTGGCAATAAGAATTACGGAATAAACCAATATATTGTTGGTTAAATGAATAAATGAAAAATAACGAGACCTCATATCATTGGGAATGCTTTTTATGTGCCAAACTGAATAACCTGGGGCTATCATGGCATTTGCCACATTAACTAGTAAAGTTGCCACTAGAATAAAGGACAGCTTCAGGGAATCACCTGGTACAAGCAGGGGAATAAGGCTGATTAGTACAAGATTTATAAAATGGACTGCGGTACGCCCAATAATCAATATTTTCTTTCGTTCTGTAAAACGCTCCAATAAGAGGGGTGAGAAAACCTGAAGCATATTACCAAACATACTGATCATGGTGATAAGACCAATGTTGGCATCGCTTATATTCATCAGAAGCAGAAATCCAGTGAAAAAGTTACCACCAAAAAGGTTATTGGACACTGCACTGCTATAATTGGAAATTAAAATATTCCTGCGATTTTGTGATAACTCCTGTTCTTTTCCAAACAACTCAGAAAAAGAAGTCTTTAAGCTGGCAATTTTTTTACCACCAGCGAATTTTCTAGCTTTCAACCCCGGCACCGTCCTTATATTAGAAAAAAACAATTAGTATCATACAAGTATCAAATGATTCTACCGCAAGAACTCACTTTTGAATGTGCTGACACTCTTTATGTCATTCTGAACGCAGTGAAGAATCTGAGGTTTATCATCTTCTACTTTCAAGATTCTNNGTCGCAAGCTCCTCAGAATGACAATCCAACGACTATTTGCAGTAGAATCATCAAATAAATACCATATAAAAAAGGAGATACCGAATTATCAGTTATCATTGACAATAGTATCTCCTTTGTAGACAAAGGTCTTGCATTACGATTACATCTTATATTCAATTTGTGAAATATGCAACATCAATTTGCAAAATTGCAACATCTATTATTTTAGTGGTGTGGCAGGGTACTCATCAACATCCCAAACATGGCTGCCCTTGCCTATCTCTTTAGAATAGGTTGTAAGCTCTGCATCAGTCAGCATAAAGAATTCGCCACCGGTTTTTCGGGGAGTGCTGTCAAAATGATACCAGCCCTGGCCCAGGTCTACTAGGCTCCAGTAATGCCCTCCACCTTTTTTAATAATATCCATATTGGTAATTTCAGCTCGGTTCAACAAGGCCTTTGCTGTTCCAAAATATACGTAGCAATCTCCACGTCTATTACGTAAGCCGTCATCAGCCGCTTGGACCCAATCTGTATTGTTTTGATAATTTCCATCATAGTAAATATTGTTTTTAACCCAAATATAGATAGCTTCGGCCTGTTGCCTTAAAGTCATGTCAGGCTTAATAATTTCCGCTAAAAGCTTGTCAGCGGCTTCATCTACCTTTTCCCTTGCAAGCAAATCTGCAGGCTTTGGCTCTACTCTGACCTCCACTTCCTTTACACTGCTATTTCCAGCAGCGTCCGTAGCGGTATAGATTACTTTATATTTACCTTCCTGATGGAGCATAACCTTACTGCTGTCCACATCAAGCTTTACATTTTCATCCTTATTGTCGGAAACTGTAACATATTTTCTATAGGAAGCAGTATCTCCAACGTAAACAACTTGAAAATCCTCTCCCTCTATAACAGGAGGTTCATTATCTCCCTGTGTAGGTTTAGGCGTAGCTTTGGGAGTGGCTGACGGAGACTTTGTTGCACTTACCGGAGGTTTTGTATGCTCACTCGGTTTTTCTATATTGCCGATTAAGGCAAGGGCACTACCTATGTTATCTTGAAAAATAATGATAACCATCACAGTTAACAGCACTAACAAGAACACATAAAACCTCTTCTTAGCCTTTCTTTTAGCTGCCTTTCTTCTATCTGAACGCATAGCGACTTCCTTCCTCTACTGAAATTTTTTCTTACTCAGTATTAATATAGAATTACTCTCATTATTATATACCCCTTAGCCTAGTAAAAAGTTTCATTTTTAAGGGCAAATATTTAATAATTTTTGAGATTGCATACAAACAACGCTCCCGTGCATGATAGTTTTATACTATCATGCACAAGAGAGAATTGTCTTAAGTATTACTTAAATAATTCTTACAAAATACTTACGATAATACAGGAAGGCAGTCTCTTTTTCAATATTAAACTTAAAGTCTCTGTTTAGATTGTAATTTCTTTATTGTTTTCTGCAGACTCATAAATCTTATCCATCAGCAATGAGCTTAAAATTACATCATCAATATTTGATCGAATCTTCTTGCCTTCCTGTGAACACCTAATAAACGCATCTATTTCATCATAGAACATATCAGCTGTTTTGTAAGTAGGAGTGGTTTCATACAGCACACCATCTTTTGAAGACCAAATGGTGAAATTGCCGCCGTAAGTTAGCTTGATACCGGCTTTATCCCCTAAGAACTCAATGAAAGTTGCACCCTCATTAATATTCTGTGCCCATGCACCATTAAGCGAGATAGTAGGTCCTTCAGTACGAACCAATCCGGTAACAAAATCATCTACATCACAGACTCCACTATAGTCTGGAGGTCCAGCCCACATATTGGTAAAGGCATAGCTTTTCATATCCTTAGCCATTTCACTATATGTAGCACCACTTACAGTCTTCAACTCGGGAGAACCGATGCAGTACATGATAAGATCCAGGTAATGTACTCCCCAGTCTATTAGAACGCCACCACCAGCCATAGCTTTTGTGGTAAATTGCCCACCTAGACCTGGAATTGAACGATAGGCACGGAATGAACAATAAATATGATAGAGATTGCCGAGTTCGCCAGCTTCGATTACTTCCTTAACCTTGTTTACAGCAGTATTAAATCGGTTTACAACTCCGATATTCANNTATTCGATTGTTGTCATCTGCTGCCTTCTTCATGGCAGACGCTTCTTTGTAATTCATAGCAGCAGGCTTTTCGCATAATACATGCTTTCCTGCGTTTAAGCAATCAATGGTAATCGGGGCATGCAAGTAGTTAGGTACACAGACGGATACTATATCTACTTCAGGATCCGCAATGGCTTCCTTATAGTCTGTAATAGCAAATTCTGCACCAAACTTTTCCTTGAAAGCTTCTGCCCGTTCGGGGATGATGTCTACTGCATACTTAATCTCACTTAGCGGATTTTTGTAATAAGCTGGACCATGAGCACTGTTGGCAATAGTACCATTACCGATTATTGCAACCTTAACTTTTTTCAATCTAAATCCCTCCAAATATTCTTTTGTATCTTTAGTTTGTTCTGCGTTTCCTTCGCATATTCAATTATATCAGCCTTTTTAAATTTGTACATGGGTTTTGAATATCGTTCATGTATTTTACGCTCTTGAAGCTGATAAGTTTAAGATTCATTCTAATAGTGGCAGAAACCATTCTAATAGTGGCAGAAACGCAATTACAATGATATAATTAATTATCTTAATTTTTGATGCCCAATGCTTAATTTCATGTGTTCGAAAGACAGACAGAATAGGCATCTTTTTTTATATGCTATATGCTAGATAGGAGTTTTTAAATGAAACTGATTGATCTTATAAAATCCGAAAAGCCTTCCCTCTCACTTGAGGTTTTCCCACCTAAGAACAGTGCTGTCTATGCCAGCATTGAAGCGGCTGTTGAAAAAATTGCTTCATTTTCTCCCAGCTTTATGAGCGTTACATATGGAGCCGGTGGCGGGACAAGCGATTACACTGTTTCCATAGCTGCTGGAGTGCAAAAGCGTCATGAAATACCTGTTTTAGCCCATTTAACCTGCATCAACTCAACTAAAGCAGGGGTACGAAAACAGCTCGACTTTATGAAAGAGTCAGGCATTGAAAATGTCATGGCACTGCGGGGTGATTTGGAACCAGGTAGAAAAGTAGACGAGAATTGGGATTATCAATATGCTAGTCAGCTTATTGAAGAAGTCAAAGAATATGGCGGGTTTTGTATTGGTGGCGCCTGCTACCCCGAGGTTCATCCAGAATCAAGAAACCAGCGTGACGACATTTATTATCTGAGGCAAAAGGTAGATGCGGGCTGCGACTTTTTAACGACACAAATGTTTTTTGACAATAATACATTCTATAACTTCCTATATAAAATAAGGGATGCTGGAATCACTGTTCCTGTTGTTCCAGGTATCATGCCAGTGACAAATGTTAAGCAAATAAGCCGAATAAACACCTTGTCTGGTGCCATGATACCACAACAGTTTCGATATATCCTCGATCGGTTTGGAGATAATCCGGCAACCATGCAACAGGCTGGTATAGCTTACGCCACATCACAAATAGTCGACTTGTTCGCTAATGGTATATCCTGTGTTCATGTGTATTCCATGAATAAACCTAATGTAGCGCAGAGCATACTGAACAATCTTTCGGAGATTTTGAAATGAGTTATCGCAAGCCGGTTACTATAGTCGAACAGAATGCCCATACCCTTGAGATCTTGCCTCAAAAAGTTTACCGTTATCTAGGTCTAGGCTTAACAAAGCCTGATACCCAGTTAGAAGCTCTGGTAAGCAGTAGTATCGATGAATTTAGAAGAGTTGCACGCTTTCGTGCTTGCTTTAGAATCGTACCCTGTCAAGCAGGTGAAGAAGGTACAGATTTGGATATTCTTTTTGCTCCTGGAAAAAAACTTGCCAAGAACCTTACTGGTTGCGATCAAGCAATTATCTTTGCTGCTACAGCTGGCTTGGAAACCGAACGACAACGTAAGCGAAAGGAAGTCACTTCTCCTTCGTCAGCGCTGGTTCTTGCCGGAGTGGGCACTGCTGCAATTGAAAGATTCTGTGATTTACTCTGTAGCACTTGGAGAAATGAGTTTACTGGAAGGTTTATCCGGCCAAGGTTCAGCCCTGGCTACGGGGACTCGCCCTTAGAAATTCAGGGACCTCTACTGGAATCCCTAGAT
>LFRM01242464.1_pt1 | contig 11049 bp, 10 predicted proteins | sample 618341 | NCBI WGS metagenome assembly LFRM01 (sample SAMN03654438, study PRJNA283298) | anaerobic digester metagenome | isolation source: pool of bioreactors CSTR01a, CSTR02a, and CSTR03a thermophilic anaerobic... | place: Denmark: Kgs. Lyngby | collected 2014-05-21
TTAAAAATATAAATAGTGAGGTAGATATTATTGCTAATATTAGATTCAGTAAGATTAATTGATGAACTTGTGGCAGAAAACATGATGACTTTAGTTTACTTTGGGAATGATACCTGAGGAGTATGTAAGGATATAAAGTCAAAGGTATTGACTTTGTTGGAAGAGTATCCAGAGATTAAATTTGTTTATGTTGATGTAGAAAAGTCTCATAATGTGGCTGTACATTATAATATATTTACAGTTCCTGGAATTTTATTATATGTGGATGGTAAAGAATCCATAAGAGAGGCAAGACATATTAGTGTACTAGACTTAGAAAGTAAAATTAATAGATATTACGAAATGTTGTTCGCTTAAAGAATATGGAGAGATGAAAGAGTGAGATATTATGGATTTAGTCCAAAAGGTAGTAGACCTTTCCAATAAATATGAAGATGAAATACTCGATCTAAGAAGACAAATACACAAAAACCCAGAATTGGCATTTGAAGAATGGAAAACCAGTCAGTTAATTTTTGATAGTTTATCTGGCCTAGGCTTTGGAATAACCCGAGATTTAGCCGGTACTGGGATTTTAGTTGTTTTAAAAGGCAAAAATGAAGGCAAAGTACTCCTACTGAGAGCAGATATGGATGCTTTGCCTATTAATGAGAAGGTGGATATTGAATTTAAGGCTAAGGTAGAGGGGGTCATGCATGCTTGCGGACATGATGTTCATGTAGCTAATTTAATAGGGGTAGCAAAGATATTATGGGAATTGCAAAATGAATTTAATGGAACTGTTAAATTCTTATTTCAACCTGGAGAAGAAAAAGGGGGCGGAGGCAAGAAGATGGTAGAATTAGGAGTGTTAGATAACCCCAAAGTCCATGCTGCCATTGCACTGCATATTATGCCTATTAAAAAGGGAGAAATTTTGATTCCCAAAGATATAGCTACTGCCAATTCAGATGGGTTTGCCATTAAGATATACGGTAAGCAGGCTCATACCTCTAAACCAGAACAGGGAATAGATGCTATAAATATTGCAGCTCATATAGTGGTGGCATTAAACTCTATATTGGCAAAGAATATAGACCCATTTGATGTGGCCACATTTTCTATAGGAAGGATCAAAGGTGGTAGAGCTAATAATATAGTGTCTGATTATGCTCAATTAAATGGAATGATAAGATCTTTAAGTCCGAAAGCTAGATCGACTATTATTGAAAGAATAGAAGAATTATCAAAGGGAATAGCAAACAGTTTTGGGGGTAAATGTGAATTTGAACTCCGACCAGGTTATCCATCTGTTGTAAATCACAAGAAACTTTCTGATAAAATTACCCTGAATCTAAAAAAACATTATGGAAAATTAATTCAAGATATAGATCCTAGCATATATAATGAAGAAGATTTAGAGAGGTATATAATTGGAGATTCTAAACCTTTAATGAATGCTGAAGATTTTGGTTTTATATCCTCACAGGTTCCATCTACTTATTATATGGTAGGCACAGGAGACTATGCTCCAAATCATAGTTCTAAATTTTTTGTGGATGAAAAGTATATAAAACTATGCACAAGAACCATGACTTTAGCAGCTTTAGAATTCCTTCGTGATTAATGCGAATTCTGTGCTTGACTTGATTATGCTTTTAGTGCATAATAGAGAATGTACTTATGAGAATTGCAATGTGAATTCAGGGATAAAAGTATTGACAAGGCAAATGCAACATGATATAATTTTGACTTGTTAGCGGTAAAATGTTTATTCGATGCGGGTGTAGCTCAGTGGTAGAGCACTGGCTTCCCAAGCCAGCTACGAGAGTTCGATTCTCTTCACCCGCTCCAGGAGATTAATCGGCGGCTATAGCTCAGTAGGATAGAGCAATGGACTTCTAATCCATGTGCCGGGAGTTCGAATCTTCCTAGCCGCACCAAAAAAACATTGGGGTGTAGCCAAGTCGGTAAGGCACTAGACTTTGACTCTAGCATTTCACAGGTTCGAGTCCTGTCACCCCAGCCATTATGATCCATTAGCTCAGTCGGTTAGGCAGAGAACCAAAACAGTGAATTTCTGTTTTGTGTGAATCGCACATTCCGCAACCAACAAATTTATTCTAAGCAATTATACCGAGTACTGAATTGTACAAAATATCATGATCCATTAGCTCAGTCGGTAGAGCACCTGACTTTTAATCAGGGTGTCCCGCGTTCGAGTCGCGGATGGATCACCATTTTTTTTGGAGAGGTACCGAAGCGGTCATAACGGGGCGGTCTTGAAAACCGTTAGGGTGTAAGCCCACGTGGGTTCGAATCCCACCCTCTCCGCCACAGATATGGAGAAGTACTCAAGCGGCTTAAGAGGCTCCCCTGCTAAGGGAGTAGGTCCTTCAAAGGGCGCGAGGGTTCAAATCCCTCCTTCTCCGCCATTTCGAGCTATAATTTTAGCTTGAGGAATTTAAAATCTAATATATAAATTAACATGCCCGGATAGCTCAGTCGGTAGAGCAGTAGACTGAAAATCTACGTGTCGCTGGTTCGATTCCGGCTTCGGGCACCAATTTATTTATTGGGGCCTTTAGCTCAGCTGGTTAGAGCGCCCGGCTCATAACCGGTAGGTCCGGGGTTCGAGTCCCTGAAGGCCCACCAAATTTTAACAGCCTCTTAGTTGTACAACTAAGAGGCTGTTTTTTGTTCCAGATTAATATTAAATAAATATACCATTTACTAATTGTTTTATAAGGTTCTTAATATTTGGGATTATAAAATTATTTCCAACTTGTAATAAAATAACTCCATTTGGGGTAGAATGCTGGGATTCATCAATTATATCTATAGAAAAGTCCTTACTATAAATAAACAAACAATTTATTGTAGGGGTTAATAGACCCTTTTTATGTTCTATTCTTATGTGGTAGCTGTTATCCTCCTCAGATACAATTTTATAATTATCTCCATAATAGTTCATTTTATTATAAAATTTACTTTCAATAATTCCTTGAATAATTAGAAAATCTCCTTCTAATTTAATATCTTCTAAAATAAGATCCAAAGCTTTATCTGTTATTTGCAGCGAAATAGTTTTTTTGTGTTTTAAAATATCTAATATTTTCATTAAATCTAACATATAAAATAAATCATCATAGTTATGTTGCAGAATCTTTTTCTTTAAGTCTAAATCTTTTGTAGTAATATAATTTTTATAAAAATCTATACAATCTCGGCCTGAATAAATATCTTCTCTGTAGACTCCTATATATCTTTCTAATGTTTTTAATTTATAGTTTTCTAAATTTAAATATTGTTTATTCTTCCTAACTATTGCATATAAATCCAAAGAATGAGTTTTAGAAAAATTGAAATTAATATTATAAATATGGAATCTTTTGTTTAAATATGGGAGATCAAAAGAATTACCATTATAGGTAATAATGGTATGAAAGCTTTCTATTTCCTTTGCTAATTCTATTAGCATAGACTTTTCATCTTCAATTGATTCTGAAAAGTACTGGTCAAGATTCCATAGATTATCTGCTTTATTAAAATAGAGAAGACCGACTAAATAAATCATATCTTTATTTCTATTTAATCCTAAAGTTTCGATATCTAAAAAACATGAATTTTCATCTATAGAATATTTACTAAGAGTTAAATCGTGCTTAAACTTACTATTAATTATTTTCATATTATCACCTTATTACAATAGTATAGTAAATGAAAAAATATTGCCATCTACTTTGTAATTATTTGACTAAACTTTGTTGAAATAATTCTGAGACTTGGGATAGATCTTTAGTTACGCCTAAAATCAACATTAACTTAATTCTAGCTTTTTGTCCTGGAAGATTTCCACCAAATATTACTCCCATTTCTCGTAGATTTCTTCCCCCACCTTCATAACCATATGTATCTAAAACTCTACCCGTAGGGCATCTAGACACCATAACAATAGGAATATTACTATTAATAGCTTTCTGGATTCCTGGAAGCATGGCAGGTGGTAAGTTGCCTCTACCTAGTGATTCAATTACAATCCCTTTATAGTGATTATCAATATAAAAACCAAAAATATCAGATTCCATTCCAGGTACAGATTTTATAAGAGCAACTTTATTCTCTATAACTTCAGTATTTATAAATTGACGACTAACAATATCTCTATAATAAATAACTTCATCATTATCGACTATACCTAGTGGCCCAAATTCTGGAGATTTAAAAGTATCTAAAGATAAGGTATTTGTTTTAGTAACTTGGCTAGCTGCATTAACTTCATTATTCATAACTACTAGTACGCCTTTATTTTTAGATTTTTCAGAAATAGCAGTACAGATAGAAGCGGCTAGATTACTAGAACCATCATAGCCTAACTCAGAGCTATTCCTCATAGCCCCTACAACTACAATAGGTTTTTCATTGTTAGTGATTAAATCTAATAGATAAGCTGTTTCTTCTAGGGTATCTGTCCCATGTGTAACTATAACCCCTTTTACATCATCTCTTTCAATATTTTGCTTTACAATTTTTGCTAAATCCATCATAATAGTAGGAGTAATATGAGGACTAGGTAAGTTGGCAAAATTTACAATTTCTATTTCAGCGAATTTTTCAATATTTGTTACCATAGCCATTATTTCTTCTGAATTCAAAGAAGGTATTGCAGCATGTAAGGTAGGGTCAATTCTCATGGAAATGGTCCCACCAGTAAATATTATAACAACTTTATTAGGCATAGTGGATTCTCCTTTTTAATTATTAGATAAATGATATCATATATATGCATAAAAAAAAAGACTCCACAGAGGAGTCTTTCATCCATTTTGTATGGTAAAAACCGTTCAAAAGGGTATTGGGATAAAGATTTTATTCTTGGTTACCAGGGGGATAACCACAGTAAAATTATATCAAATTAGGTTAATTTTTGCAACCTTATATTAATAGGTCTTTGATATACTTATGAACTCCTATATAATATATAAGATGGAATAAAGTTAATCATATCAGTAAGATTAATCATATAGGAAAAGGGTGGTATTAAATGATTTATTTAGACAATTGTGCTACAACAAAACCTAGAGAATCAGTTATTAATGTAATTATGGAAAGTTTAAGAGAAGATTATGGTAATCCTTCATCTCTTCATAGATTAGGCCTTAATTCTGAAAAGAAAATCAAACATGCAAGAGAAATAATTTCAAATTACTTAGATATTAATAAAAATGAATTATTTTTCACATCAGGGGGAACTGAAAGCAATAATATAGCCATTCAAGGTATAATAGAAAAATACAGTGCTCGCGGAAAACATATTATTACTACAAAATTAGAGCATCCATCTGTAGATAATATTATGAAATATTATGAAAGTAAGGGCTATGATATTACTTATTTAGATAATGATAGTTTTGGGAACATTGATTTGAACCAACTAAAAGAATCTATAAGAGGAGACACTATATTAGTATCTATAATACATGTAAACAATGAAATAGGTATAATTCAAAACATTGAAGAAGTTAGAAAGATTTTAAATAGTGTTCAATCCAGTGCACTTTTACACTTAGATGGAGTTCAATCTTTTGGGAAAATCCCATTTTCTTTAAAAAGTTTAGGAGTAGATACTTTCTCATTTAGTGGCCACAAAGTTCATGGGCCAAAAGGTGTAGGTGGACTTTATATAAATAACAGGTTAAATTTGCCACCAATAGTTTTGGGAGGCAACCAAGAAAGTGGTATAAGATCTGGTACTGAAAACCTTAGTGGAATTATAGGTTTTGGAGAAGCTGTTAGAATATTATCACAGGAGTTTAAAAATGAATTCCAACAGGTTTCTATTATTAAAGAGTATTTAGCTAATAATATAATGAATGAAATAGATGATATTAAAATAAATAGTTCCTTAGACAATAGCTCATCTCCCTATATATTAAGTGTTTCTTTTAGAAACATAAGAGGAGAAGTTCTGCTACACTATTTAGAAGAAGAAGAAATTTATGTTTCCACAACTTCAGCATGTTCATCTAAAGGGACCAAAAAAAGTCCTATATTAGAATCTATTGGATTAAATGATATTGAAATCCAAGGGACCATTAGATTTTGTTTTTCCTACGAAACAAGCAAACCAGATATTGACTATCTTATGGGTAGATTAAAAGCTTCTGTTAAAGATATAAGAAAAATTATTATGAGGTGATTTTGTGATTAAAGTTTTAAGTGTTAGTTTAGGAGAATTGATCCTAAAGGGTTTAAATAGAAAGTATTTTGAAGATAAGTTAATTAGGGATATGAAAAGAGCTATTAGAGATATTGGCTTTGAAAACATATATAAAGAACAAGGTAAAATATATATAGAGGGGGAAGAAAATGATTTTCCTCAGATGATCAATAGACTGAAAAAAGTATTTGGCTTAGTTTATATTAGCCCTTGTATAAAGGTAACTACAAAAGATATAGAAGATATAAAAGCTGCAGCTATTCAAATCATGAAAGAAAAATTAGAAAAAGAAAATATAAAAACTTTTAAAGTTTTAACTACCAGAGCAGATAAAACATTTCCATATAAGTCTCCAGAGCTTTCAAGTAAAATGGGAGGAGTTATCCTTAGAGAGTTTGAAGACTTAAGAGTAGATGTTCATAATCCTGATATTTACTTATATATAGATATTAAAATCAATGCATATATATATATTGATAAAATAAAGGGGTCAGGAGGCTTGCCTGTGGGAACTAATGGTAAAGGCTTGCTACTTCTATCTGGTGGTATCGATAGCCCTGTAGCAGGCTATATGATGGCTAAAAGAGGATTAGAAATAAATTGTGTTCATTATCATTCTTACCCATTTACATCTGAAAGAGCTGAAGAGAAAGTAATAGATTTGGCAAAAATAATATCCAGATATACAGGTAAATTTAAATTATTTAGTGTAAATATATTAGCGATACAAAAAGAAATAAATGAAAAATGCCCAGAAAGTGAAATGACAATAATTTCTAGAAAATTCATGATGAGAATAGCGGAAAGAATCGCTCTCTATAATAAATATAATGCATTGATAACTGGTGAGAATTTAGGACAAGTGGCAAGTCAAACAATTCAAGGTATTACAGTTACCAATGAATCTGTTAATTTGCCTATATTAAGGCCATTAATTGGTTTTGACAAGGTAGACATTATCCAAATTGCAAAAGAAATTGAAACATTTGAAACTTCGATTTTGCCATTTGAAGATTGTTGTACAGTGTTTTTACCAAAACATGTAGTAACTCAGCCAAAGGTGGATAAAATTAAAAGGTCTGAGGAAGCCTTAGACATTGATAGTTTAGTCGAAGATGCAATTAAAAATATGAAAATCCACAAAATTGATTAAAAATTTAAAATAATATTAATGATAAAAAGCCAGCTTTCAATGGCTTTTTTTATTTTTCCAGTGACTAATCATATATTAAACCCATAATACAATGATACGCAAACTATGGCTATTATAGAAGGTTTAAAACAATAAAATAAATTGCAATAATCCTTGACAACTCTTATTACATTCAATATAATGAGATAGTTCTTATAAAAGTTTAGTAATAATAAACTAATTATTTAATATATAACTATTTAAAGGAGGTCTAAAAGTTGAATATTGGAGATAAAATAAAGAGACTTAGGATTAAGAATTCTCTGACTCAAGAGGAATTAGCAGATAGAAGTGAATTGACAAAAGGATTTATATCTCAGGTTGAAAGAGATTTAACTTCACCTTCTATTGCTACCCTTGTAGATATTCTAGAAGGACTGGGAACCAATTTAAAAGACTTCTTTAATGAAACAATAGATGAAAAAATTGTATTTTCTATAGAAGATGCATTTGAAAGTGAAAATGAAGAATTAAAGTATAATTTAAAATGGATAATACCCAATGCTCAAAAGAATATAATGGAGCCTATATTGATTGAGTTAGGTGAAGATGGTAGAACCAAGGAAGATTCCCCCCATGAAGGTGAAGAATTTGGTTATGTAATAAGTGGAAATATTTACATCCATTTAGGTAACGAAAAACTAAAAGTAAAGAAAGAAGAGAGTTTTTATTTTAAAGCAAACTCAAATCATTACATTTCTAATGCAGGGAAGGCAAAAGCTAGGATAATTTGGGTAAGCACACCACCAAGTTTTTAAATTAAGAGGAGGGAAAAAAATGGAGCAAAACAATGCTATTGACTTAATCAATATTTCTAAATCATTTGGAGATGTTAATGTACTAGAGGATTTAAGTCTTTATATAAGACAAAATGAATTTTTAACACTATTAGGTCCTAGTGGTTGTGGGAAGACTACTACACTTAGGATAATTGGTGGCTTTGAAAAACCTACAGCAGGAAAGATCATTTTTGACGGAATGGATATTACAGATATTCCTCCATTTAAAAGACAAATAAATACTGTTTTTCAAAAATATGCACTTTTTCCTCATCTAAATATTTATGATAATATTGCATTTGGGTTAAAAATTAAAAAAATGAGTAAATCAACTATTGATGAAAAAGTCAAAGAGATGTTAAGACTAGTGAATCTTGAAGGATTTGAAAATAGATCCGTTGAATCTCTTAGTGGAGGGCAGCAACAAAGAGTTGCTATAGCCAGAGCCCTAGTAAATGAACCAAAGGTTTTATTACTAGATGAACCTTTGGGAGCCCTAGATTTAAAACTAAGAAAAGAAATGCAAATAGAATTAAAGAATATGCAAAAAAGAGTTGGTATTACATTTATATATGTTACTCATGATCAAGAAGAAGCATTAACTATGAGTGATACTATTGTAGTAATGGATAAAGGAAAAATTCAACAGATTGGTACGCCTATAGATATTTATAATGAACCTAAAAATGCTTTTGTAGCTAAATTTATTGGAGAAAGCAATATACTCCCTGGGGTAATGCATGAAGATTTTTTTGTAGAATTTTCTAACCAAAAATTTACTTGTGTTGATAAGGGTTTCAATAATAATGAAGCCGTAGAAGTAGTTATTAGACCAGAAGATATTGATATAGTTAAGGCAGAACATGGGGCTTTAAAGGGAGAAGTTCTCTTTGTCACCTTCAAAGGTGTTCACTATGAAATGATTGTAGATGTAAATGGATTTCAATGGATGATTCACTCTACAATTATGGCGCAGGTAGGGTCTAAAATAGGAATGAATATATTACCTGAAAATATTCATATAATGAAGAAGGTGAGTCATTAATGAAAACTAAAAGATTAGCGTATCCATATGTTTTATGGATGGGTATTTTTATATTAATTCCCTTATTATTAGTAGTTTTTTTTGCCATTACTAAGGGGGATAGCCAAAATTTTAGTACTTTTACTTTTTCTATAGAAAATCTTAAAAGAGCATTTGCACCCTTATACTTAAAAGTTCTGGTAAGGTCTGTTAATTTAGCTCTTATATCTACTATTATTTGCTTGATAATTGGATACCCAATGGCATATATAATATCTAGAGAAAAACCTAAGAAACGAAACATAATGGTACTAATGTTTGTAATACCCATGTGGATGAATTTTTTGCTTAGAACTTATGCATGGTTAACATTGTTAGGGAAAAATGGATTAATAAATACATTTATAACAAAATTAGGGTTTGCTCCTTTAAATTTAATTTATAATGACACAGCAGTTTTACTTGGTATGGTATACAACTTTTTACCATTTATGGTTCTTCCAATTTTCTCTATTTTAGCGAAAATTGATAAAGGACTAATTGAAGCTGCAGAAGATTTAGGAAGTGATAAACTGACAATTTTTCAGAGAGTTATATTTCCATTAAGTTTACCTGGTGTAGTTACTGGAATAACTATGGTATTTATCCCTGCAGTAAGTACTTTCGTAATATCTTCACTATTAGGTGGGAATAAATACAATTTAATAGGAAATGTTATAGAGGAGCAGTTTAGATACACTGGAGATTGGCATTTTGGTTCTTCGATGTCTATAATATTGATGATTTTTATCTTGATTACAATGGCAGCTACTTCTAAATTTGATAAGGGAAAAGAAGGAGAAGGAGGGGGAGGACTATGGTAAGTAAAACACTTAAAAAACTATACACAGGATTAATATTTTTATTCCTTTATGCACCTATTATTGTTCTTATAGTTTTCTCTTTTAACAACTCTAAGTCAAGAGGTACATGGTCAGGATTCACGTTTAAATGGTATATAGAATTATTTAAAGATGCAGAAATACTAAAAGCTTTATATAATACAATTTTCATAGCTGTAGTTACAGCCGTTGTTGCTACTATAATTGGTACTTTTGCAGCTTTAGGAATCTATAATATGAGTGGATGGGGCAAAAAACTTAGTTTGAATTTAAATTATCTGCCTGTACTAAACCCTGATATAGTTACAGCAGTTTCCCTAATGACACTTTTTAGATTTTTAAGAATAGAATTTGGTATGGCAACAATGTTACTTTCTCATATTACTTTTTCAATACCCTATGTAATATTGTCCATTCTACCAAAATTAAAACAAATGAACAAACATTTAGCAGAAGCTGCAATGGATTTGGGAGCCACTCCAATATATGCTCTTAGAAAAGTGGTATTACCAGAGATAATGCCAGGAATAGTAACTGGTGCATTAATGGCGTTTACTTTATCCATAGATGATTTTGTAATAAGTTTTTTCAACACTGGTCATGGTGTTTCTAATCTTAGTATTACTATTTATTCTATGGCTAGGACAGGAATTAAACCTGTTATAAATGCACTATCTACACTGATGTTTATAGGACTTTTAATTTTACTTTTAATTATAAATAGTAGAACAAAAAATAATTTAGATGAGGGGAGCTATTAATATGAAAAAAACAAAAATAATAGTATTACTATTAATTATAATGTCTATCATGATTATTTCTGCAGGTTGTGGAGAAAAAAAACCCACGATTAATGTTTACAATTGGGGAGACTATATAGATACAGATGTATTTAAAATTTTCACAGAAGAAACAGGAATTAAAGTATCTTATGATATATTTGCAACCAATGAAGACCTTTATGTAAAACTAAA
>LFRM01110584.1_pt3 | contig 11043 bp, 6 predicted proteins | sample 618341 | NCBI WGS metagenome assembly LFRM01 (sample SAMN03654438, study PRJNA283298) | anaerobic digester metagenome | isolation source: pool of bioreactors CSTR01a, CSTR02a, and CSTR03a thermophilic anaerobic... | place: Denmark: Kgs. Lyngby | collected 2014-05-21
AACGAAATTCAAACCATCAAAGGTGGATTGGAAGGTTTGATTATTGGCGAAGTGTTGACTTGTGTGCCCCACCCCAACTCTGACCACTTACACTTGACTACCGTAAATGTTGGCCAAGACGGAGAGCCCCTCAACATTGTGTGTGGAGCGCCCAACGTAGCCCCAGGACAAAAAGTAGTAGTAGCCACAGTGGGAGCTACCCTTTATATAGGCGATGAAGAGCTGAAGATAAAGCGCTCAAAGATTAGAGGCGAAGAGTCATTGGGTATGATCTGTTCGGAAAACGAAATTGGTGTTGGTAATTCGCAAGATGGCATTATTGTTTTACCCAACGGAGCACAAGTAGGAATGCCTGCCAAGGAATATTATAATGTAAAGAGCGACTATGTGTTAGAAGTGGATATCACGCCCAATCGCGTGGATGCTACCTCTCATTTTGGAGTGGCGCGCGATTTGGCTGCTTATCTTCAGCAAGCAGGCATGCCCTACAAACTGAATAAACCTTCGGTTGAGAATTTCAAAATTGACACTGAAGAAGGTGGTATAGATGTGGATGTGGAAAACACTGAAGCATGTCCACGCTACTCGGGCCTAACTATCCGCAATGTAAAAGTTGCAGAAAGTCCCGATTGGTTGAAAAATAGACTTCTTCCTATTGGCATTCGTCCAATCAATAATATAGTAGATATTACCAACTTTGTGTTGCACGAATTAGGACAGCCATTGCACGCCTTTGACATGAACCATGTGAAAGGAAACAAAGTGGTGGTGCGCACAGTAGAGCAAGATACTTTGTTTACCACACTAGACGAACAAGAACGCAAGCTGCACGAAAGAGACTTGATGATTTGCAACGCCGAAGAGGCAATGTGCATTGCAGGTGTGTTTGGCGGAATGGTGGCGGGTGTGACAGAAAGCACTACAGACGTGTTTCTTGAGTCGGCCTATTTCAACCCAACATGGGTGCGCAAAACTGCGCGCAGACATATGCTCAACACCGACTCATCGTTCAGGTTTGAAAGAGGACTTGATCCCAACAATTCACTCTATGCGCTGAAACGTGCTGCACTATTGATACAAGAAATTGCCGGAGGCACCATAGAGGGAGCCATTCGCGACATATATCCAGTGGAGACACCTCAACCCAAAGTGGAGTTGAACTTGCATAAAGTGAACACACTTATTGGAAAAGAAATTTCTACAGAGACAATAAAAAGCATTCTCAATAGCCTTGACATTGTTGTGGAGAGCGAAACCGAAGAGGTGCTTAAATTGAGCATACCAACCTACAGAGTAGATGTGTTGCGCGATGTGGATGTGATAGAAGAGATATTGCGCATATACGGATACAATAATATTGAGATAAGCGATTCATTGAAATCGAACCTATCTAACGAAACAGACACAGACCGCAAACATGTGTTGCAAACACTCATCTCGGAACAACTGAGCGCACATGGCTTCAACGAGATTATGAATAATTCTCTTACACAGAAGGCTTATTACGCGGAATCGGAAGTATATCCGGTTAGCGACAATGTGAACCTACTTAATCCTTTGAGTGGTGACTTGAATGTAATGCGCCAAACACTGCTGTATGGTGGTTTGGAAAACATTATTCACAATGCCAATCGCAAACATGCCGACTTGAACCTCTATGAGTTTGGTAACTGTTATTTCTATGATGCAGACAATACCAATCCTGACAATCCAATAGCTCAATACACCGAGGAGACTCATCTAGGTGTGTGGCTTTGTGGCAAACGCAACTCTAAAAACTGGGCTGTAGCCGAGACACTAAGCTCTGCTTATGAATTGAAAGCCCATGTTGAAAACATACTGTTGAAATTGGGATTGAACGATGACAAGCAATTGGTTCACGAACCATTTAGCAACGAACTCTTTGCAGCGGGGATGAGCATAGGTACTCGTCAGCAACATCTTGTGAACTGGGGCGTGGTTCATCACCAAGTTCTGAAAGGATTCGACATCGATACAGATGTATATTTTGCAGAATTCAATTGGGATGCATTGATGAAAGTAACCCGCAAGCATGTTGTTCTATTCAATGAACTTCCAAAGTTCCCGTCAGTAAAACGAGATTTGGCTCTACTTATCGATAAAAGCATTACATTTGCTGAGATAGAGAAAATTGCTTTCAATTCTGAAAGGAAACTATTGAGAGAAGTTACACTCTTTGATGTATATGAAGGCAAACATTTGCCCGATGGCAAAAAATCGTATGCGGTGAATTTCATATTACAAGATTATGAAAAAACGCTCGACGACAAACGCATCGATAAGATTATGAGTAAGATTCAGCAGAACTTAGAGAAAGAGCTGGGAGCTCAATTAAGATAATTAGTCATTGCAATAAAACAGTATAAAAACAATAAAATAATACAAACAACCTCTTATCACTACGCATATTCACCAATCAGGAATAGCGCACACAATGCAGGTTCATAAAAACAATTATGGGAAGAGCATTTGAATATAGGAAAGCTAGAAAAATGAAACGCTGGGGCAACATGGCTCGTGTGTTCACTAAATTGGGAAAGGAAATAACTATTGCTACAAGAGAAGGAGGTTCCGATCCAGAAACTAATCCTCGTTTGCGCGTGCTCATTCAACAGTCTAAGAAGGAGAACATGCCCAAAGAGAATGTTGAGAGAGCCATTAAAAAAGCTACAGACAAAGATTACACCGATTTAAAAGAAGTTTTATTTGAAGGATATGGTCCTTACGGTATTGCGATTGTAGTAGAAACTGCTACTGACAACAACATGCGCACTGTGGCCAATGTGCGCAGTTATTTCAACAAGCTGGGTGGCTCATTGGGCACATCGGGTAGTTTAGAGTTTTTGTTCGATCACAAATGTGTATTTAAGGTTGAAGCCAAAGAGGGCGTATCGATCGAAGATTTAGAGCTAGAATTGATAGACTATGGTGTGGACGAAATAGAGATGGACGACGACGGCATTGTGCTTTATGGAGAGTTCAAATCATACTCTGACATTCAAAAATATTTGGAAGAAAACGGCTACGAGATACACTCGGCCGAGTTTGAAAGAATACCTCACGATACAAAAGTTCTTAACGACGAACAGCGTGCACAAATAGAGAAACTGATTGAGAAATTTGAAGAGGATGAAGATGTTCAAAACGTCTTCCACAATATGGAAGAAGCTATCGAAGAGGAGTAAGGAACTGAGAAATAGACTAAAATCGTAAACTGAAACAAACTACGATTGAGAAGGGCTGACATTAACACGATGTCGGCCTTTCTTTTTTAGGGCGCCATCTCATTATCAATTAATCGATTGTTGTATTGCTGAATGAGGGCTTTAATTCGTCTTTCCATGGTTTGTTGTATATTCGGATGCTTTTCCAATACATTATTTTTCATCATCCTGTCTATATTCAAATTGTAGAGCGCAATAGATCTGTCGTTCATATATTGTAGCAACCACTCCCCTTCAAACAATTGATGTGCACCATTAAAAAAGTTGTAAGCAAAATGCTGATCGGCTGGGTCGAACATATTGTTGCCAAAGGCTATAAACTTATCTTCTACGCCAAGCATAGAGAGCACGGTTGGCATAATGTCTGTTTGCTGCACTACAGTAGTATCATCTAGCCCAACAAGATCGGAGTCTGGAGCATAAAAGATAACGGGGATTGAGAATGCTCCTTGAGCTGTTTTATATTCTGCCAAATGCCCATCTACAGCATGATCTCCAGTTATCACAAAGAGTGTATTGTCGAACCAATCTTGTTGCGAAGCCGTTGCAAAGAAGTTGCGCAAAGCATTGTCTGAATAACCCACTCCCTCATGAATTGGGATGTCTCCTTTGGGGAACACTCCTTGATATTCAGATGGAATTCTATAAGGGTGATGTGATGACAAGGTGAACACAGAAGTCAAAAATGGCTCTTTTAGTTTATTTACTTCTTGAGCCATGAACTGCAAAAAGGGCTCGTCCCATATACCCCAATGTCCATCGAAATCCTTTTTATTATCATATTCGGTCATCCCCACATAACTATCAAAGCCTGCTTGCTGCATAAATGCACTAAAGCCCATAGAGCCATTGGGAGCTCCGTGATAAAATGCAGAGTAATATTGATGATTTCTTAAAACTGAAGCCAATGAGTTTATCCTGTTGCCCGAATAATGCGATAGTATAAAAGGAGTTTCGGACGATGGGATGGATGCAATGATAGATGGCAAAGCATCTATAGATTTGCGTCCGTTGGCATAGCCACGTGTAAATACATAGCTATGATTGACAAGAGAATCTATAAAAGGGGTATAACCTTTATAGCCCTCAATATCAGTGTTGAGTGAACCTACCCACTCTTTGCCAAAACTTTCCCAAATGATAAGCACCACATTACGACCTTCAAATTTATTGAAGAGTGTTGTGGAGTCAGTATTAATTGCATGTTCTGCATAAAATATCTCATTAAGCTCTGCAGTATCAAAATACTCTTTGCGTTCCAAACGGCTTTTGCCAAACGTGCGAATAATGGCAAAGGGAGTGTTGAGAACAATAGCACGATGTTCTGGTTTTTTAACAAACTCTGCTGCATTGCTTAGTGTGATGGGTCGTGTGCCTGCTGTGTATCCACCTCGCATAGCGCCAACTGTATAATATCCTGCAATGGCCATAAAAATAATAGCCAATGGATAGTAAACAAAATTTCGGAGCTTTATGTAGGGACGCTCTACTCTAATTTTTTTGTACATCCAAACCATCAACAAGATCAATGCAATTACAATGAAGGTGATGTACCAATAGTCCCAAATGAAACTAACAAAATTAGTAGGGTTTTCGTTTTCGAATTCTTGAAAAACTCCCGAAGTGGTTCTCTTCATAGTGTATCGATAGTAAACCACATCGATCATATTGAGGGTGATACCAATAGTATTGACTATGTAGAAGATGATAGATACAACTTTTTGATATGCCCTGTTGTACCTAAACCTAAATGGCAAAATGTGCATGAGTATTACCAACGAGTTGGTATAGGCTATGGCCGAGGCATCAAATCTAAGCCCGCGATACATAAGAGTGGCTAGATAGCCCACATCCATGTTAGCAAAGAGCGACGGGTTTAAAACATAAAACAAGAATCGGGTGATAGAGTATAATACAAATACTAACAGTAGTCGTAAAAGCAATACCACATATATGTTGCTCCAGATCGAAGGCTTTCTTCTATTATTCATAACGATTGACCAAAACTAATAAAACTATATAGTGAATGAGAGAGCAAATTTAGTTAATTAATTGATGGCAGACTCTATTCTACTCAAATAAATAGATGATGCCTCATCTCTCTTCACATCTTGAACTGTGAGCTTATTATCTATTAAACGGTTATTATATTGTTGTATCAAGGCTTTGATGCGCTGTTCCATAGGAGTTTGCGAAACAAGATGTTTACCAACAAGATTGTGTTTCATCAGTCTGTCTTCTACAACATTGTAAAATCCAGTAACAGTTTCGTTCATATACTGTAACAACCATTTACCTTCTATCAACTGATAGGCTCCATTATAATAATTGTAGGCAAAGTGCGGACTATCTTTACTAAACATATTACCGCCAAAGGCAACAAAATCGCTTTTCACTCCTAGCATAGAGAGCACAGTTGGCATAATATCTGTTTGTTGCACAATTGAGGTGTTGTCAAGACCAACTAAATCGCTACCTGGAGCATAGAACAAAATAGGGATGGTGAAGGCTCCTTCTGCTGTTTTGTATTCTGCTAAGTGTCCATCTACAGCATGATCGGCAGTGATTACAAACAGTGTGTTGTAGAACCAATCTTGTTGAGAAGCTGTTTCAAAGAAGCGCCGCAGAGCATAGTCAGAATAACCTAAACATTCATGTATCGGCATGTTACCTTCAGGGAAGTCGTCGTCATATTCTTCAGGAATTTTGAAAGGATAATGCGATGTTAGTGTAAACACTGAAGAGAGAAAAGGTTGAGGTAACTTACTCATTTCTTTTGCTGTATATTGAAGATAGGGTTCATCTGGTATACCCCAATGTCCATCAAAATCATCGGGATTATTATATTCAGTCATTCCAAAATAGTGGTCAAATCCAGCCTGTTTGACAAAAGAGTCGAAACGCATAGATCCATTTACTGCCCCGTGATAAAATGCCGAAGTATATCCCCTAGACTTTAACACAGAAGCTAGAGAATTAATCTTGTTGCCCGAATAGGTAGATAATACAAAAGGAGTTTCGGAAGATGGGATACCCGCAAAAATGGCAGGTGAAGCCTCAATAGATTTACGACCATTGGCATAACCACGCGCAAAAAGATAACCTTGTGTAGAAAGTGAGTCGAAACAAGGTGTATAACCTGTATATCCTTCTATGTCTTTATTGAGAACTCCCACCCACTCTTTGTGTAGGCTTTCCATAATGATGATCATCACGTTTCTACCCGCAAATTTATTGAAAAATGGAGTTGTATCATTTTTGATTATATGCTCAGCATTAAACACCTCATTCAGCTCTTGAACTTCAAAATAATCTATGCGTGGCAAACCTGATTTTCCGATGGTGCGAATAAGCGAAAAGGGAGTATTGAGGACAATTGAACTATGTTCGGGTTTGAGCACATGTTCTACTGCATTATTCAAATTGATAGGGCGCACTCCGGAGGTGTAGCCTCCACGCATGGCTCCGATTGTGAAGAAAGCAACAATGGCCAACAGTATTATTCCAAACGAGCTATAGACATATTTGCTCATCAAAACAGATGGACGATGTACTTTTATTTTTTTATCTATTCCAATCAATAACAAAACAAGCGAGAATAGAATAAGGGAAACATACCAATAAGTAAAAATGAAGCTAAGAAAACTTGTGGCATTCTCGTTTTCGAATTCTTGAAAAACGGCTGATGTAGTTCGTCTTAATGTATATCGATAGTAAACCACATCAATCATATTGAGGGTGAGCCCAATAGTGTTGACAATGTAGAAAATTAAAGATACTGCTTTTTGATAACCTCTATTAAACCTGAATTTGAATGGCAATATATGCAAAAGTATCACTAGAGAATTGGTGTAGGCAATGGCCGAGGCATCGAATTTGAGCCCACGATACATGAGAGTGGCTAAATAGCCAACATTCATGTCTGCAAAGAGTGACTGGTTTAACACATAAAATAGAAAACGGGTGATGGTGTAAAGCCCAAACACTAGCAAAATACGTAAACACATCACCACGTAAATATTGTTCCAAAACGAGGATCTTTTTCTATTTATCATAAAGGTTAGTGACAAGAAATAAAACCATATTGAATTTGAGAGTGCAAATTTAGTTATTAAATTGAACACTTAGTCTACCCTACTCTTTTTCTTTTAGTCGTACAATCATTTCGTCTATCTCTTCGTCTGTAAAATTACCTGTTATGTTGGCTCTTCCACCCAAAATGGCATCATTTATTGTGGGCATTGATACTATTTGCTTTCCTAATACTATCGCCAAAGGTTTTCCTCTATTTTTCTTAGTTAATGAATAGAACTTCTGAGCAGCTTCTTTTGTGAATTGGATGCTAATCTCTGTATGTTTATCATCGTAGCTAATTTTCTTTACTTCCAGTATATCTTTTGAAGTGAATGATGGTTTGTCATCCAATATAATCTCTTTGACTCCCGTAGCATATACATCATCTTTAGTTAGATAGAATCCGTCTTCTCTATCTGTAGCTAATGGTTCAAATATCGGATCAGGACTTCTAATTGATTCATCCAAACTATTGGTTATACTGTCTATCTCTTCGTTTATGTAGCTATAATGATTATAAATAGCTTTAAAAATCACAGCAGGATCAAATAATTTCTCATACACACTAGACTGCAAAAAACTATAGATATTATCAATCTCTTCATCATTCAAATATTCTTCGAAAACCTCATTTACTACTTTTAAAAAGTTCTCTTCGGTCAATTGTTTTTCCAATTCAACTAGTCGCACACTGTCTCTACCAATAGCATGATACTTCAAAGGTTCCAAACGATATTCGTAATTCATTTTTTGAACATCAACAATATTCAGTTTGTCAATAATAGCTTTGGTCTTTTCTTGACGACTCTGTCCGTAAGAACAAAGAGATACAAAGAGGAGTAAGATTATTATTAAACCAAGAATAATTGTTTTTTCAAATCTTTTCATTTGATGTAGGAGGATTATACGATGAATAGTGAGAGGTAGCTATTGATTAGTAATTACTTTTTAATATAAACTCGTTTCACACGGGGAGACACAGAGGTAAGTATCTCATATGGAATAGTATCAATAGATTCGGCCAATTCTACAACTGGCAATCCTTTTCCAAAAATGATAACCTCGTCTCCCTCCTTTGCTTCAATGTCTGTAACATCTACCATGCAAAGATCCATACAAACAGAGCCAATTATGGGGGCATAAGCTCCATTGATGAGCACCCGTCCTTTTCTATTCCCAAACTGGCGACTCAGGCCGTCACCATATCCAATACGTATAGTGGCAATGCGTGCATCGTGGTCTAACATTTCTTTGCGACCATAGCCTACACTTTCGTTACTCTTCAATGTTTTTATTTGCAGAATAGTAGATTTGAGTGTGCACACATTTCTCAATCCACTGAGCCCACTAGCGCTCACTCCATAAAGACCAATGCCCAACCTAACCATATCAAACTGACTTTCGGGGAAACGTTCTATACCTGCAGAATTTAAAATATGCCGGTCGATTTCATATCCCAACTGATCTTCTATTTGGGTTGATAACTCTTTAAATGTTTCTATTTGCTTTGCAGTATATTTGTCAAACACCCAACTTTCGCTTGCAGCCAAATGCGAGAAGACAGAAAAAACGCGCAAGCTTTTTTGCTTTTGTAAGATGTCTATAAGTTGAGGAATCTCCTCGCTTACAAAACCAAGACGGTGCATACCTGTGTCTAATTTTATATGAATGGGGTAATCGGTAACACCGCGACTTTCAGCATCTTTAATAAAAGATTCAAGAATGCGAAAGTTATATATTTCGGGTTCAAGATTGGAATTGAATAGCTCTTCAAATCCATTTATCTCGGGATTGAGTATAATGGTGGGTATGGTGATGCCTGCATCTCTCAACTTAACTCCTTCTGAAGCAACTGCTACAGCCAAATAACCACATCTATGATACTGCAGTGTTTTGGCTATTTCTACAGAACCTGCACCATATCCGTTGGCTTTCACCATACATATCAATTTTACATGGTCGTCTACTTTCGATTTGTAGAAATTGAAGTTGTATACCAATGCATCCAAGTCTATTTCCAATACAGTTTCGTGAATTCTCTTTTCCAACAGTGCAACAATCCTTTCGAAATTGAAACTACGAGCTCCTTTCACCAATATTAATTCATCTTTAAAATCTTTCCAAACCTGCGATTTAATAAAATCGTTAGTGGTATCAAAAAACTGCTTCTCCATAGAGAAAAGAGAACTAAACTGAGAAATATCGTGCCCAATGCCAATAATTTTATCAATATTGTTTTGATCTATAACTTCAGAAACCTTTCTATAAAGGGTCTTTGGTAATAATCCGGATTGAAAAACATCCGACAATATAAGTGTTTTTTTCAAAGGCTGGTCCATCTTGCGTTGATTCTGAAACTCTAGTGCTATTTTGATAGAATTGAAATCAGAATTGTAGGTATCATTGATAATGATACAATTGTTTTTGCCAGTTCTCACATCTAGTCGCATGGCAACAGGCTCTAGATTGGCCATTCGCTCTTTAATATCTTCAGGCATGACCCTCAAATATAACATTGTAGCAAGTGATGAGATTGCATTTTCAATTGAAGCTCCGTCCACAAAAGGTATGTCAAGATCGGTGTCGAAACCTAGAAAAGAGTAGCGAATATTGGTTTTATCTTCCATCACTTTTACGTCTGATATAAAGAGAGGATTCTCTCTATTTTTACGCGACCAAGTGAAGGTTTTATGGGAAAGCGCCATGTTTTCTATACATCGCGATATGATGGGATTGTCTTCGTTGTAGATAATGACTTCGCTGTTGATAAACAGCTCCAACTTTTCGTTGCATTTTTGTTGCATCGATGCAAAGTTTTCTTGATGGGCTTCGCCTAACTTTGTAAAAACACCAATGGTTGGATAAATAATAGGTTCTAAGCGTTCCATCTCGTCAGGCATGGAGATTCCTGCTTCAAAAATGCCCAGTGTAGTATCTTCATCTAATTGCCATACAGACAAAGGGACACCCGTTTGAGAGTTATAGCTACGTGGCGATCTCACAATATTGTAGTCTGTGTGAAGCAATTGATACAACCACTCCTTTACTATTGTCTTACCATTGCTTCCTGCAATTCCTATCACAGGAATTTCAAATTTATGCCGGTGATAAGCTACAATTCTTTGAAGTGCAACAAGCGGATCTTTTACTATTAGAAAGTTAGCATTTACATGGCTATCGCTTGTTATGTAGGCTGAAGAGACCACAAAATTGCGAACTCCTTGACTGTACAAATCATTTATATAGTTATGGCCATCATTAGTTTTGGTGCGCAACGCAAAAAAAAGAGTCTCTGCGGGGTATGATAGTTTTCTACTATCAGTGAGTAAGGTAGTTATTACTGCATCTTCGACATTCTTTTTCTGTTTAATACCAAGGGCATTTATTATTTCTGAAATATTATATTTCATATATAGTCGTGTTCTTATTGAGTGTTTTGAATTAACCGTGTTAAGTGCTGTTTTTCGTGCAAACAGGATATGAACTTATGTTTCTTTTCAAACGCTTCTATAGCCTCTATTGTTCGATAAAGGAAGTTATGATATGCCTCGGAAGCTGTATTATACGGTCGGTGCGACAATGCCTGTTGAATTTTTTGCCACTGAGCAGTTATATTATGGGTTTCCTGAGAGAAATACGCTTCGCCAAATCGCTTCCATATATAATCTTGTGCTAACTGAGAAGGGTGAAGCATATCGTCGGTGTAAAACCTATAATCGCGCAA
>LFRM01014278.1_pt1 | contig 11042 bp, 9 predicted proteins | sample 618341 | NCBI WGS metagenome assembly LFRM01 (sample SAMN03654438, study PRJNA283298) | anaerobic digester metagenome | isolation source: pool of bioreactors CSTR01a, CSTR02a, and CSTR03a thermophilic anaerobic... | place: Denmark: Kgs. Lyngby | collected 2014-05-21
GCAATATATTTCATATCACGATAACCTACATACTGTTCTAATGCTGCAACATCAACTTTCATCTATCATCGCTCCTTTAACTCATTATAACAAAGTGGTATAGTATTACCGACTCTACAATCGAAAGGGATTGAAAATTACTATGCAAAAAAGTGTCGTACTGGCCGAAAAACCTTCAGTCGCGCGTGACATTGCGCGTGTTTTGAAGTGTAACAAAAAAGGTCAAGGTTATTTGGAAGGTGACCGTTATATCGTAACTTGGGCGTTGGGACACCTCGTTACTTTAGCGGAACCAGAACAATACGATCAGAAATATAAAACGTGGAACTTAAATGATTTACCGATGCTGCCGAACAACCTGAAATTGACTGTTATTCGTCAAAGTGGCAAGCAGTACAATGCAGTGAAACAACAACTGCTTCGCAAGGACGTCAATGAAATCATCATTGCGACAGATGCCGGGCGTGAAGGGGAGCTGGTAGCACGTTGGGTTATTGATATGGCGAAAGTTAAAAAGCCAATCAAGCGTCTGTGGATTTCTTCCGTAACGGACAAAGCCATCAATGATGGTTTCAATAATTTGAAACCGGGCAAAAACTACGAAAATCTCTATCAATCAGCTGTGGCACGTTCGGAAGCGGACTGGTACATCGGGCTGAACGCAACGCGCGCCTTGACGACGAAGCACAATGCACAACTGAACTGTGGACGTGTACAGACTCCAATCGTTGCGATTATCGCCAAACGTGAAGATGAGATTAAACAATTCCAACCTAAAACGTATTACGGATTGGAAGCTCGCACCAGCGATGGACTCAAATTAACGTGGCGCGATAAACAGAACAACACCCGTTCCTTTAACCGTGAACAAATCCAAAAACTGCATAAGCAGCTAGGGACTTCTGATGCGACCGTTATAAATATTGATCGCAAACGCAAGTCGACACCTGCGCCGGGTTTATACGATCTAACGGAACTGCAACGGGACGCGAACCGCCTCTTCGGCTACTCTGCTAAAGAAACGCTGAACCTGATGCAAACTCTTTATGAGCGTCATAAATTGCTGACGTATCCGCGTACTGATTCGCGTTATTTATCTGCCGATATCGTTGGAACGATTCCTGATCGTTTGCGTGCCATCGCAATTCCGGCGTACCGTTCCGCAGCTAATATGATTCAAAACCAACCGATTAAAGTTAACAAATCATTTGTTGACGACGCAAGAGTTTCTGATCACCATGCGATTATTCCAACCGAAGAAGTTGTGCAATTGCAGAAGCTGACAGACCGTGAACGCAAAATTTACGACTTGGTTGTCAAACGATTCCTAGCGGTTTTATCACCGAATGAAGTGTGGGAACAAGTGACGTTAGAAGCTGATTTGCAGGGCGAACGTTTCTTTGCAAAAGGTAGAACGATTATTAATCCCGGATGGCGTGATATCTACAACCACCGCGAAGACGACGAGGATGAAGTAAAAGAGCAGCTCCTTCCAGAACTGGAGGCAGGCATGACTCTGGCGATTGACTATGTAAATGAAACAACGGGACAAACGAAACCCCCAGCACCATTTACAGAAGCGACCTTATTGTCAGCGATGGAAAATCCAACGTCCTATATGGAAGCAAGCAATAAAAAACTCGCTCAAACTTTGAAAGAAACCGGTGGATTGGGTACTGTTGCGACGCGTGCGGATATCATCGATAAATTATTTAACTCATTTATGATTGAAAAACGCGGCAATAATATTCACACGACTGGAAAAGGACGTCAGTTACTAGAATTGGTACCGGCAGAGTTGAAATCACCGGAACTGACTGCAGAGTGGGAACTGAAACTTGAAAAAATCGCAAAAGGCCAATTGAATAAAGCCGTCTTTATAGAAGAAATGAAAAACTATGCCAAAGCGATTGTGACGGAAATTAAGCAAGACGATACACAATTCAAGCACGATAACCTGACTTCAAAAGCTTGCCCAGATTGCGGCAAGCCAATGTTGGAAGTAAATGGTAAAAAAGGCAAAATGTTGGTTTGCCAAGACCGCGAGTGTGGCCACCGCAAGAATATTTCTCGTGTGACCAACGCACGTTGCCCACAGTGCCATAAGAAATTGGAAATGGTCGGCGAGGGCGACGGGCAGATGTTTGTCTGCAAGAATTGCGGACATCGCGAAAAACTTTCGGTGTTCCAAAGTCGTCGCAAGCAAAATAATAAAAAAGCGGACAAACGCGACGTCCAAAAATATTTGAAGATGCAACAAAAAGACGAGCCGGTCAATAACGGATTGTTTGACGCACTAAAAGGACTAAAACTAGATGATTAATAAAAGAAGCCGGGGAGTTATTTCCCGGCTTTTTTCATGCATACACATAAACCTAATAAAACGGACATGCAAGAGTAATCATGTCCGGGCTCATTTATTTCGCAAAAAACCAATTCTTTTGTTCGCAGATTCACATAGCAGTTATAGTCAACGTTTTCAGAAAATGGAGAGCGCTTTTCTGAAAAGCTTTACAAATCCATTGAAAACGTAACCATTTTAGATGTTTGAACTATATTGACTGTTTTATCGGAAATCCGCACAAATGTCTCAATAGTTTATATATTGTATTTAAAATAATTTGAGCTATAATTATGGTATGCAATGGAAGCGATTTACATTCTTTATGACGTCCTTTTATTGTAAATATTATTCCAATAAAGGAAGGGAGTAACACCATGTCACAAAATCAATCTAGTACAACAGGGAATTACCATCGCGCGAAACAATGGGAAATCGCATTCTTCTCTTTGAACAACTCTGCTACTAACTTATACTTATTTGCTTTTGGATTCTTGACTTATTATGCAACTGGTATCGCTGGATTTACAACTTTGGTTGTAGGTAACTTGCTAGGAGCTGCACGTCTATTCGATGGTTTCATCGATCCAACAATCGGAGTTATTATGGACCGATTCAATACACGTTGGGGTAAATTCCGTCCCTTGATGATTGCTTCAAACATCGGGCTCGTTCTATCGTTCTTGCTATTATTCAGTACACACCGCTTTGAGGGAGCTCTACAAACAGTTATTTTCTTAATCGCTCTTATTTTCCATAAAGTCGTGTACTCATTCCAACAAACAGTAACAAAAGCTGCACAGCCAGCTTTGACAAATGATCCATCACAACGTCCATTGTTCTCCATCTATGACACTGTATTCAGTTCAATCGGAGTATTCGCATTAGGCCAAGTTGTTGTTTCTAACTTCTTATCACCACGTCACGGTGGCGAGTTTAACCAAGCATTCTATACAGAATTCCTTGGTGGTGTAATGATTCTTTCAGCAATTCTAACGACACTTGCTGTTATTGGTATCAGAAGAAAAGACCGCACAGAGTACTTTGGTCTTGGTGAAGATACTGTTGAAACGAAATCATTGAAAGATTACTGGTCTGTTATTAAAGGTAACAAGCCATTGCAAGTTCTAGCTATCAGTGGTGGTTTGATGAAGTTTAACGCACAGTTGATCGGTGACCAAGCTTTTATCGTTATTCTGTTCGGTATCATCTTAGGTAACTACGGTTTATCTGGACAAATTTCATTACTACAAATTATTCCTAACCTATTAATCGTTATCTTGTTTACACGTCTTGCAACTAAGAAAGACTTGAAGTCATCTTATACAGCTGGTGTTTTAGTAGCACTTGCTTCGGCAGCTACAATGTTGGCAATCTTGTTCTTCTCAGAAGACCCAACACAAATTTTCGTTAACGGTGGTTTACCATCAATCCTATTTATCATTGGATTTATCGGTCTAAAAGTTGGTAACTCTTACCCAACATCTGTTGTATTGACAATGTCAGCAGATATTACAGACTACGAAACTGCACGTTCAGGACGTTTCGTTTCTGGGTTGATTGGAACAATCTTCTCATTAACAGACTCTATTGCTTCATCTCTAGCTCCAATCGTAATCGGGTTCATCGTTGCAGGTGTTGGATTTACTGAAAGCTACCCAGATGCAAGTGAAAAATTAACATCTGCACTTCTAACAGGTGGGATGATCATGATCGGACTACCAATGGTTCTGTACTTGATCGTATTGGTATTAATCCGTATCTATCCACTTGATAGAGCAGCAATGGATCAGATTCAATCTGATATTGCAACTAAAAAGAGTAAAAGTAACTAATTAAACGTTCCCTGACCAGAGACACAAGTCTCTGGTCTATTTTTTTGTCCACGTGTACAATAGAAGAAAGGTAAAAAAAGGAGGAAAACAGAATGGACTTACATGGCTTGTTAGTACAAATTATTCCCAATCTTGCAGCAATTATCGAGTTAATTGGTGTCGTAGTAGTGGTATACGGCGTTATTCGCTCACTGTATTTATTTATTTTTTCAGGTGGGAATTTAATGGCATCTGATCCTAAATTAGATTTGGCCAAAGCGCTCGCCTACAGTTTAGAGTTCAAGTTGGCTGCGGAAATATTGAAATCAGTTGTGATTCAAACGCTTGATGAATTTATTATTCTCGCAGCCATCGTGGTATTGCGGGTGATTTTGACTTTTGTTATTCACTGGGAAATAGAATCCAGTGAGAAAAGTGATTTGGTCCATCGTTTAGATGAAGTAGAAGGCAACGAGAAGAAAAATGCGAATTGATAAAATATTGGAAGAAAAAGGATTTGGTTCGCGCAAAACGGTCAAGCGCCTCATTCAAAGAAAAGTTGTTTTGGTAGACGGCGAAGCAGTTACGAATGGGAGTTTTAACGTAGAGGGACGTCTGCATCAGGTCACTGTCCAGGGAGCGCCTATCAGTGGCTTTCCACATCAATATGTGATGCTGAATAAACCGGCTGGCGTCGTCACAGCCTTGACGGATGCGACCTGCGAAACAGTTTTAGATTTGATAAATGATAGGGATAAGACAGAAGGGTTGTACCCAGTTGGGCGCTTGGACCGCGACACGGAAGGGCTTCTCTTGTTAACGGATAACGGCCAATTAGGCTACCAATTACTCATTCCTGAGAAGAAAGTTACTAAGGTTTATGAAGTGACGACAAAAGAACCAATGGAAACGACAGATATAGCAGCTTTTGCAGCTGGGATTGTCTTCATCGGTGGTGAAATGTGTAAACCGGCGCAACTAGAAATAGTGGATGCGCATCGTGCTCGTTTGAGTTTGTCAGAAGGGAAATTCCACCAAGTGAAAAAAATGTTTTTGTCGGTCGGAAAAAAAGTCATTCATTTGAAACGGATAGCGATGGGGCCATTAGAGTTGGATGAATCTTTGCCTCTGGGGAGCTATCGCTTCTTAACTCAGCAAGAATTACAGTTACTTAAACCGTATTTTACGTATAAAGAGGGATAGACAATGCGAGAAATATATCATCAGATACAAGCACGCTTAGACCGCCTGGATTTTTCCGCTTTATGGCCGGGATTCAATCTGTTTCCATTTGCACTTTATGACGATCAAATCGTCTATTTAGCTGATTGTGAAATCCCTTGGGACGAACGCTTTCTCGCTAATACTGCGATTGCGTTTGAAGGCTCGTACATGGCCATCTGGAACATGGATTTTGAAGTAAATAAAGACTTAGATTTGCTGACTGCAAATATAGTGCACGAAATGTTTCATTGCTATCAAAATGAACATGGTGAGAGCCGGTTTGCCAACGATTTGGAACTTTTGCGCTATCCTTTAGATATTGAGATATTTCAAACAAAGTACGCAGAAAATGAACGATTGGTGCACTATATTCAAACGGCTGACAGGTCAGCGTTGCAGCAATTCGTCTATTTGCGTGACACGCGTCATAAGAAAACACCTGTGCATATAGAAAATGAATGGAAGATTGAAACAATCGAAGGTGCAGCCGAGTTTGTCGGTATGCGGGCTCTTCGGCAGTTAGCACCAGATAAGTTTGAGGAGCGGCTTCAGTCCTATCTGGCAGCCATTACCGACTTGTCCGCGGAAATGCTGGCTGTTCGTCGTCAAGCCTATTACACGGGAACCTTACTGCTGCTAGCACTTCCACCCGTGGAGTTGAATCAAACTGAGTTGATTTACAAACAATTGACTAAAGAAATTGAACCACTCCCTTTTAGCGTTAGGCATGAAGAAAAAATTACACAGATTTTGAAAGAAGAAACAGAGCAGCGTAAAGCAATCATGACGCACTTCACTGAAAAGGAACATATCACTGGGAAGATAACCGGATATGATCCTATGAATATGGTGCGTTGGCAAGATTTTATTTATTGTAAGCATTTTGTAAAAGTGGGCGCGACATTTTTATCAGGGCCGCTTGTTCTGGAAATGCAAATCGATAGCTTGAATGACGTGCAGGCAGTTTATCGCAAGAATTTTAGAGGCAAGCAGTAAAGGTTAAAACTTACTGCTTGCTTTTTTATACTAAATAATTCACAAACTAACATTAGAATTTAAAATACGCTAAAAAAGTACTATATTAACAATGGAACCCGTTACTCACCCCTAAAAATGATAATTTAAGCGCTAACACTTAGAGGATAATGTGAGAAGATGAGAATGCTTTTCTTGTATTGCTCACTAATTGTGATAATGTTAACAATGCAATAAATAATAAAGGAGTCGAGGATAATGGAACAAAAAATACAGTACTCATTTAAAGATTATATGAACAAGGTATTAGCTGGAACGGCCAGTGGTGTCGTAGTTGGGCTAATCGCAAATGCCATTTTAGGTGGTATACTAAAAGCGCTTATTCCTTATGGATCTATTTTCGCGACAATGGCAAGTGTTGTGAGTATTATGCAATTTGTAACGCCGGCATTGATTGGTGTACTAGTAGGTATGCAATTCAAATTTAATGCAATCGAGAGCGTTATTATTGGTGCGGCGACTTATCTGGGTTCGGGTGCTTATACGGTAACTGAAGCAGGTGTTCAAATGGTCGGTATCGGTGACCTTGTGAACGTGATGATTGTAGCAGGGATTGCAGCGTTTGCAACGCGTTTATTACAAGGACGTTTGGGTTCCTTAACATTGATTTTACTACCGATTATTGTCGGCGGTGGAGTAGGAACACTGGGACTATTGATTTTACCAGTTGTCAGCCAAATTACTTCTTCAATTGGTAACTTGATTAACAGCTTTACTACCTTACAACCATTATTGATGGCAGTACTGATTTCTATTGCTTTTGCTATCTTAATTATTTCACCAATTTCTACAGTTGCAATCGGAATCGCAGTCGGAATTGCAGGACTTGGTGCAGGCGCCGCAGCAGTTGGTGTCACATCATGTACAGCCATTCTTGTCATCGGATCATTACGTGTGAACCAAAGTGGTACAACCCTTGCGATTCTTTTAGGCGGTATGAAAATGATGATGCCTAACTTGATTAAATATCCAAAAATTATTATTCCGATTATTTTAAATGGTTTTGTTTCAGGATTAGGCGTTTATTTCTTAACAATTCAAGGCACACCACAAACAGCTGGTTTCGGTATTGTTGGTCTAGTTGGGCCTATCCAAGCAATAAATATGGGATCAAGCCTGATAACAGCAGCACTTGCATACTGTGTGATTCCGTTTGGTAGTGCACTTCTAATCGACTTCATTTGTAACAAAGTAGTTAAAGTGTACGAACACGAAATTTTCAAATTTGTACCAGCAACAAACTAAACGAACAAGTAAGGGAGATTTTATATATGAAAGTAGCAATTGCAGGTTCAGGAGCATTAGGTTGTGGGTTTGGATACCTTTTACAAAAAAATGGTAACGCAGTTACGCTAATGGATTATTGGGAAGATCATATTCAAAGTATTCGCGAAAACGGTTTGACAATTTCCATTAACGGCGAAGTGGATAATGCGAAAATGACAATTGGTAAACCGGAAGAAATCGAAGACAAATTTGATGTTATCTTTGTTTTTACGAAATCTATGGGCTTACGCAGCATGATGGAAGCCATCAAACATACCATTAAAGAAGACACGCAAATCGTCTGCTTGTTAAATGGTTTGGGACATGCACAAACACTTTCAGAATATGTTTCACAGAAAAATATTATCATGGGAACGACAGTCTGGACAGCGGGTATCGACGCTCCGGGCGTGACACATTTCATGGGACAAGGTCCGGTAGAATTACAAAATGCCGATCCTTCGCAAGAAGAAGCAGCTCGTAAAGTAGAAGCGTTATTATCCGAAGCAGGCCTAAACGGCGTGTACAGTGAAGATGTTCATTTTACAATTTGGAGAAAAGCTTGTGTAAACGGAACGATGAACGCATTGTGTGCTTTGTTGGATGGAACGATTAAAGAAGTATTCGAAAGCTCACAAATCGATTTCTTGTTGAATCACATTGTTTCAGAATTTGCACAATTGGCTAGAACTGAAGGCGTCGAGCTGGATGTAGAAGAAACAATTGCTTATTTGAAAGCATTGGCGTTAAAAGTAGGTAGCCATTACCCTTCCATGCACCAAGATTTAGCAAATAGAAGATTAACGGAAATCGACTTCTTGAATGGAACAGTGGCAAGAGAATCAGAAGCAAAAGGCCTAGAAGCGCCATATTGCCAAATGATTACCCAACTTATCCATGCAAAAGAAGATGTATTGGGAATCAGTAAATAAATATTAAAAGCGGTCAGGACAATTTAGTCCTAACCGCTTTTTTTATTTAGTCTAAGTCTTCGTATTCATAGGTTCCTGCTACATTCCCATAGAAACGATTGTAATGTTTTTTGAACTTTTCGAAAATATAATCAAAGAGCACTTTGATGATGGCGAAGATGGGAATACCTAGTATCATACCAATCAATCCCAATAGGTTCCCCATAATCAGTAAGACAATAATGATTGTCAGTGGGTGCATCTTTAGGCTCTTGCCAATAATATTCGGTTCAATTAAGTTCCCTTGGATTGCTTGTGCCACTACCCAAACGATTGCCATTTTCAAAAGCATGCTTGGTGAAGTAAAAGCTGCGACAACGAGTGCCGGAACAATTCCGATTGTTGCGCCGATATACGGAATAACCGCAGTGATTGTCGCGATTACGGCTAGAGCAAATGCATAATCCAAACCGATAATTAAGTACCCCGCTAATAGGATTGCTCCTAAACTTAGAGCTACAAGTGCCTCACCGACGATATACGAACCTAATACGCCAGCCATGCGATTGCCTAAAATATCTAAGTCATCCCGCCAAATAGGAGGGGTCAATTTCATCATAAATGGTTTAAATTTCCCACGCTCTTTTAACATAAAAAAGAGAATCACAGGGAAAGTCACTAATACGACTACCACGCTGGAAATGGTGGAAAAGACGCTGAAGATGCGTTGGGAAGAATTATTAACCCAGTTCCAGATCATCTGTGGAATCTCGCCAACGATTTCGTCAAAATTATTCACTGCCTCATTGTAGTAGGACTCAAATTGACTACCAACGACAAATTCTTCAAAACGGCCGCTCAAGGTATCGATATAACCCGGGAAGGCTTCGACGAATCCGGTGATTTGCTCAACCAGAATCGGAATCACCGAGATGATTCCCCATACGACAAGGACGGCGAAACCGCCCAACACGAGCGCTGTTCCCAACGTTCGATTTAATTTCCGCTTCTCTAGGAAGGTAACGAGCGGATTCAAAATATAAAAGAATACAATGGCAAGAATAAGCGGAGCCACGATTGTGGAAAAAATAACGCGCAATGGTAAGAAAATAAATGAGATTTGATTATAAATCATTACTAAAATACCAAGCATAATTAATATGGCGAGACTGAAAATTAATTTACGGCCGCCGAAAAAACGGATGAAGCGCTGGTCGCTGTTGACAGGACCTTTCACTCTCTCTTTTTCTGACATTACTAAACACCTCTTTATAGATATCTTTTCCTTAGTTTAGCATAATCTCGGAACATTTATCTCCTCCTAAGGTTTGATTGTCTGGTATCATATTCAAAAAGGAGTGATTGGATGAAACCAGCAATTTACACACGAACAGGGGATAAAGGAAGAACGCGGATTGGCGGCGGCATGGCCGTTGATAAAAATGACGCGCGCGTAGACGCATTTGGTGAAGTGGATCATATTAATTCATGGTGTGGATTGGTTGAAGCGACGTTGGTAACGGATGAAAAGGCCAGTGATATTCGCGAGGATTTACGCGTGATTCAACAGTTTTTATTTGATTGCACGTCAGATTTATCGGTACCGAAAGGACACCGGGAATACAAGATTACCGCCGAGCATCTTACGTGGTTAGAAGGACGCATTGATGCGCTGGATGCGATTGCGCCTGAAATCCAGTACTTCATTATTCCAGGTGGTACGGTAGCGGCAAGTTATTTACACGTATTGCGTACAGAAACACGGAATGCAGAACGGACACTTGTGCGTTTTATGCAAGTTGAGCCGGAAGAAGTGAATCCGTTCGTCATGAAATTTGTGAACCGTTTGTCGGATTATTTCTTCGTAGTAGCGCGTGTCATGAATGTGCGTCATGAGGTTGCCGACGTTCCATATGAGCGTAGTGAAAAAGTGTTCCACGTTTCGCGCGAAAAACGTAATCGTTAGGAGATTGAAAGCGTTCTTGCTAAAATAATGGTATTACTAAGCCATTTAAGGAGGAACTGTTATGACAGAGAAAGAAAACGACATCTTTGAAACAGAGGAACCGAAGCAAGGCTACATGACATCCGATGAAATCGACGCGGATGAGACGGAAGAACAGATCGATAATCATAATTATAAATCAGCAAATAAATTGAATGACAAAGTTGCTATTATTACCGGAGCGGACAGTGGAATCGGCGGCGCGGTAGCAGTTGCATTTGCCAAGGAAGGCGCCAACCTCGTGTTAACGGATTTAGAAAACGGAGAAGATGCTGCGAAAGTACGTGAACTCTGTAAGAAATATGGCTCTGAAGTTGTCTGGTTGACAGGGGACGTGGGTGAAGAGAATTTCGCTCAGGAAGTCGTTGATGCTACGGTGGGTGCATTTGGTAAAGTCGATATTTTAGTGAATAATGCCGCGCAGCAATTAGTGCATGATTCGATTC
>LFRM01007820.1_pt1 | contig 11039 bp, 9 predicted proteins | sample 618341 | NCBI WGS metagenome assembly LFRM01 (sample SAMN03654438, study PRJNA283298) | anaerobic digester metagenome | isolation source: pool of bioreactors CSTR01a, CSTR02a, and CSTR03a thermophilic anaerobic... | place: Denmark: Kgs. Lyngby | collected 2014-05-21
AGATATGAGCTCTACTAATTATTAAATTTGGGAGTCAGTTTACTTTTGACACCCTAACCAATATTTCTAGTCTAAACCTTAACAAAGGCCTAAAATACACAGGATTTACCCCTATTTACCTACCTAGATGTAATAAAATAGTTTAGCAGCATAAAAACCTCTTAGCCTTCCTTTAAAACCCAGCCTTACAATATGGTAATATACAATTTATTACATGAAAAAAGCCCCCACAAAGAGGGCTATAAGAATACTAAACATCAAAGGTCTTTTTATATTCTTCTTGGAATTTCGCCAATATTTTCTTTTCCATTCTAGATATGGTCATCTGTGAAACCGAAAGCTCTTCAGCTACAACAATCTGGGTCTTTTCTTCAAAAAACCTATCCTTTATAATTTTTTGTTCCATAGGAGTAAGTTTTTCTAAGATAAATTTAATAAAGTCATTATTGTTTATAGCCTCAAAGTTTTTATCCTCCTGGCCCACTATGTCCATAAGCCTTACATCCTTGTCCTCGCCACCAGCATCTAACTCTATATCAAGACTTCTTGGTGTATAAACCTTAGAAGCCTCCATAGCCTCTATAACATCCTCATCAGTTACTGACAAGTATTCTGCTATATCACTGATGGTGGGTGGTCCCCCTAAATCCTTATAGAGACGGTCTCTGGCCTGGGTAACCTTTTTAGAAAGTTCCTGGATCCGCCTAGGCACTCTAATAGTCCAGCCCTTATCTCTAAAGTGTTTTTTTATTTCACCTACAATGGTGGGGGTAGCAAAGCTTGAGAACTCAAATCCCTTATCAACATCAAAGCGCTGGACAGCATAGAGAAGACCTAGAGAGGCTACCTGATAGATATCTTCATGCTCAATGCCCTTGTTAATATATTTTTTGCTAAGAATATCAACAATATACATATGGCGCTCAAATAGCTCGTCTCTCATCTCATTATTGCTGGGGTTTTCTTTATATAGGCGAAATAACTCTTTAGTTTCTACGTCCTTATATGACATATTTCACCTACACTATCTTCTTTTTATCATTCGAATGGTTGTTCCCTTTTCTTCTTCAGATTCCACAACCAGTTCATCCATTATGGAATCAATTATATACAGGCCAAGTCCTGAGCCTGCATACTCCTCGGGGGTAGGATTCTGAATTTCTCTAGGGACAAAGCCCCTACCTTTATCCGATACACTGATTTTCATCAGCTCATCATTTACTTCTATAACAATATCTATGCTCTCAGACCCTCTGCCATGGAGGACCACATTATTACAGGCTTCACCTACGGCTAATCTAATATCCTCAATTTTTTCTATATCATAGCCATGAATACCCGCAACGGAAGTAGCCGCCAACCTAGCCGATATAACATATTCCTTTTTATTGGGTATATTGATTTTAAAAACTTCCATCTCTCCTCCTTCACCTATGGGGCTAATACCCATATGGCGAAAAGTTATTCTTCCCTAATCCTAATAACCTTGTCAAGGCCAGTGATTCGAAAGAGTTTGAGAATACTATCCTGGGGCTTGGCTAGGACTAGTTCTAAGTCTTGCTGCTTGAGTTTTTTAACTATACCTATAAGCATGCCTAGTCCAGTAGAATCAATATAATCAAGCTCCTCGGCATTAATAATCATACTCTTTTGCTTTTCTTCTAGGATAGACTCTAGCTTTTCTTTTACTTCAGTAGAAGTATTAATATCTACCTCTCCAATTATCTTAACTTCCCAGCGATCACTTCGTTCGGAAAAAAGGTATCTAATCTTTACTGCCATCTTCTTCATCCTCCTCAATATCCACAGCCTTTGCAAAGGCCACCACTTCAACATCCTCTTCAAAGCGCATTATACTAACGCCTGAAGTGTTCCTACCCATCTTAGAAATATCACTTACTCTAATCCTTATCATAGTTCCCACTGAACTTATTAGGAAAATCTCATCATCACTACTTGCTAAGGTTGATGCAACCACATCTCCTGTTTTTTCGGTAAGTCTATAGTTAATCATACCCTTACCTCCCCTGCCCTGGCTTCTGTAATTTTTTATATCGGTTAATTTGCCAAAGCCCTTAGAAGTAATGGTCAGTACATCACCCTGATTATCTGCTACAACATCCACGCTAACTACTTCATCATCTTCTTGAAGTTCAATGGATTTAACTCCTCTAGTATTTCTGGATAGAACCCTCATTTCTGAAGATGGGAACCTAATGGCCTTGCCCTTTCTAGTGGCCACAAAGATATCCGAATCATCCTCAATTATCTTGACATGAATAACCTCATCACCTTCATCTAGGCGGATTACCTTAATCCCTCCCTGGCGATTGGATTCAAGATCACTAAGAAGCATCTTATTAATGACCCCCTTCTTAGTAGCGAGGACAAGCCTTCTCTCATCCATCTCACCAACTGGAATAATAGAGGTTACCTTTTCTCCTTTATCAAGTTGAAGTAGGTTTATTATAGGCGTTCCTCTGGACTGCCTTGAAGATTCTGGTATCCTGTAGGCCTTGAGCCTATAGAGCCTTCCAAGGTTAGTAAAATACATAAGGTCGCTATGAGTTGAGGTAGTAAAGATATCATAGATAATGTCCTCATCCCTGGTGGTAAGTCCTATTATACCCTTACCTCCCCTATTTTGTGACTGGTAGACATCCTGGGCTACTCTTTTTACATATCCTCTTTGAGTCAGGGTTATCACCATCTCCCTTTCCTCAATCAGATCCTCATCCTCAAGTTCTTCATAGCTATGCTCTATGGTTGTTCTTCTCTCATCACTATATTTATTTTTAATTTCAATCAGGCTATCCTTAATGATACCCATAAGAAGGTCTTCATTTCCTAAAACTTCTAAATAATAGGCAATATTCTTTTTAAGTCCCTGATACTCATCATTAATCTTTTCATACTCTAGGCCCTGAAGTCTTCTTAGTTGCATACTAAGGATGTTATTGGCCTGAATTTCTGTAAACTCAAACCTCTCCATAAGCTTTTCTCTTGCATTATCATAAGAAGACCTGATTATTTTAATTATCTCATCTATGTTTTGGAGGGCAATAAGTAGACCCTCTAAGATATGGGCCCTATCCCTAGCCTTTCTAAGGTCAAACTCAATTCTTCTGGTCTCAACATCCTTTTGGTGGAGGATGTATTTTTCTATCATTTCTTTTAGGTTAAAGACCTTAGGCATGCCCCCATCTAGGGCAATAAAAATCATGGAGAAAACCGACTCTAGAGTCGAATTCTTATAAAGCTGATTAAGGATTATATTTGGATTGGCATCCCTTCTAATTTCAAGGATAATCCTAATACCGTGGCGGCTGGATTCATCCCTCATTTCAGTAATGCCATCTATTTTTTTACTTTTTACCAGGTCAGCAATACTTTCTAAAAGCTTGGTCTTATTGACCATATAGGGAATTTCAGTAACTACAATCCTATACCTATTATTGCCAAACTCCTCAATACCAGCCTTGGAGCGAATTCTAACTCTACCATGGCCTGTCCTATAGGCATTTTTCATGGACTCCTTGCCCATAATAGTAGCACCTGTAGGAAAGTCTGGTCCCTCAATTATTTCAAGTAAATCCTCTACATAACAGTCTGGATTATCAATTGTATGAACAGTAGCATCAATCACCTCACCAAGATTATGGGGAGGAATTGAGGTAGTCATACCAACAGCAATTCCTGTTGAACCATTTACCAGAAGATTTGGAAATCTTGCAGGTAAAACCCAGGGCTGGACAAGACTTTCATCATAGTTTGGATAAAAATCAACAGTTTCCTTATCAAGGTCTCTTAGAAGCTCATCACTAATAGCAGATAGTCTAGCTTCTGTGTAACGCATGGCGGCAGCCCCATCACCATCAATGGATCCAAAGTTTCCCTGGCCCTCTACAAGCATATATCTGGTAGAAAAATCCTGGGCTAGGCGGACCATGGCATTATAGATAGCCGAGTCCCCATGGGGGTGGTACTTACCCATAACGTCCCCAACAATCCTAGCTGATTTTTTAAAGGACTTGTCGTGGGTATATTTTTGTTCATACATAGAGTAAAGTATTCTTCTATGAACTGGCTTAAGCCCATCCCTTACATCAGGCAGGGCCCTAGAAACAATAACACTCATGGAATAGTCTATATAGGACTTTTCCATCTCCCTACTTATATCTCTTTCAATTATATTTTTATTCAATGTATTTCTCCTAGACATCAAGATTTATTACGCCCTCGGCGTGTTCTTGAATAAACTGCCTACGGGGTTCTACCTGATCCCCCATTAATGTAGTAAAGACCTGGTCAGCTTCTATTGCATCCTCAATTTTTACTCTTATAAAAATCCTATTCTCTGGATCCATGGTTGTAGTCCAAAGCTGCTCTGCGTTCATCTCCCCTAGACCTTTGTAGCGCTGGATTTGACTCCCTGCTCCCATTTTATCCAGGAGCTCTTGAAGCTCATCATCAGTATAGGCATACTCCATTTTTTTACCGCTCTTTACTGAATATAAAGGTGGTTGGGCCAGGTAAATATGCCCATTTTCTATAAGTGGAGTTAGATACCTATAGAAGAAGGTCAGAAGTAAAGTCCTAATATGGGCTCCATCCACATCGGCATCTGTCATAATAACAATCTTATGGTATCTAAGTTTTTCTAAATCAAACTCATCACCTATTCCCACACCAAAGGCTGTAACCATATCCCTTATTTCTTTAGAAGACAAAGCTCTAGAAAAATTAGCCTTTTCCACATTTAAAATCTTTCCTCTTAGTGGAAGAATGGCTTGATGCCTTCTATCCCTTCCTAGTTTTGCAGTTCCTCCTGCTGAGTCCCCTTCTACTAGGAAGATCTCACTAAGGGTTGGATCTTTTTCTTCGCAGTCAAAAAGCTTTCCTGGTAGAGAAAAGCCATCTAAAAGCCCCTTTCTTCTAGTCAGGTCCCTAGCCTTTCTTGCGGCTATTCTGGCCTTGGATGACTGGATACATTTTTCCATAATCATCCTGGCTTCCTGGGGCTCTTCCATAAGAAAGTTACTTAAAATTTCCGATGAAACCGAATCTGCAATTCCTCTTATTTCACTGTTTCCAAGTTTTGTCTTGGTTTGCCCTTCAAACTGGGGCTGGGGAACCTTAACTGAAATAATAGCAGTTAGTCCTTCTCTCACATCCTCTCCTTGAAGATTTTCTTCACTCTCTTTTATATAATTATTCTTTCTTCCATACTCATTAATAACCCTGGTTAAAGCGGCTCTAAAACCAGAAAGGTGGGTCCCCCCCTCCTGTGTATTAATGTTATTGGCAAAGGTATGAATATTTTCGTTATAGCTATCACTGTATTGCAGAGCCAGTTCCACCACCACTCCATCTTTTAAGTGTTCTCCATAAATTACTTTTTCATGGAGGGCAGTCTTATTTTTATTTATATACCTTACAAACTCAGCAATTCCACCTTCATAATGAAAACTATGTTTTTTCTCATTATAAAGGTCAGTAAAATTAATCCTTATGCCCTTGTTTAAAAAAGACATCTCCCTAAATCTGTTTTCTAGGATTTTGTGGTCATATTCAAGGGTGTCAAATATCCCTTCATCGGGCCAAAAAATAGTTCTGGTCCCTTCCTTGTCAGTCTCTCCCACAACCTCTAGGGGTCTAATTGTCTTTCCCCGGGAAAATTCTACAGAGTGTACCTTATTTTCCCTGTAAACCTCCACCACCATTTTGGTAGAAAGGGCGTTTACTACTGCTGCTCCAACTCCGTGGAGGCCCCCTGAAACCTTATATTCTTCATTATCAAATTTTCCACCAGCATGGAGAACTGTATGAATAACCTCTACAGCAGAAATTCCCTGCTGAGGATGAATATCTGTAGGCATCCCCCTACCATTGTCTATAACCTCCACACTTAGGTCCTTGTTTATAGTTATATCTATCTGGTCAGCAAAGCCATTTATAGCCTCGTCTATACTATTGTCTACTATTTCATATATCAGGTGGTGAAGACCTCTTTGACCAGTTGAACCAATATACATTCCTGGCCTGGTCCTTACGGGCTCAAGGCCCTCTAACACCTGAATCTTATCTGCTGAATAGTTACCATTCATATTTTTCTTCCCTCCTCAATGGTGGTTATTTTATAGTTACTTAGTTTGGATAAATCCAAGCCATCAAGGTCAGTTCCTGTTAGAATAACCTGATGATTTCTAAGAAGATCAAGTATTTGGTGGCGTCTAAATCTATCGAGTTCGCTAAAAACATCATCTAGTAATATTATTGGCTTCTTATCTAACATTTCTTCTATAAAAGGAAGAAGCCCAAAGAAGATACTTAGTGAGGCTATTCTTACCTGACCCTGACTTGCAAACCTTCTTGCATCTCTGCCATTAATAACTATAAGCATATCATCGGCCTGGGGTCCAAAGGTTGTATAACCAAGGGACAAATCTTTTTTCCTATCTTCTTTATAGCTGCTTCTTAAATCCTCTATACCTACTATATTACTCTTATAGATAAGCTCAAGTTTTTCCCTTCCTCCCGATATAAAACCGTGAATTTCACCGCTTTTTTCAGAAAGTCTTGATACAAATTCCTTCCTTGTTTCATAAAGCCTAAGTCCATAATGGGCCATCTTCTCCTCATAGACATCCATTTCTATGGGATCAAAGTTTTCCTTTAGAAGGATATTTCTTGATTTTAAAAGCCTTTGATACTGAATTAAATCGTGAAAATAGCCTGGACTTACTAAGGATATCTCCCTATCAAAGAAACTCCTCCTATAACTAGGACCTTCTCTTATCATGTTAAGGTGTTCTGGAGAAAATAAAACCATGGGAAATCTTCCAAAAAGTTCACTCCTTCTTTCTATCTTTAGATTATTTACTTCTAGAAGGGGTTTTTTATCCCTATGAGTATAGACAAAATCATAGGTCCTATCTTCCTGGACGAATTTAAGCTCAACTCTAAAAGGAAGCTTTCTTTCATAAAAAGCTTCTCTAGTAGTTCTTCCACGAAAAGTCTTGCCCATACAGGCAAGATAGATGGCTTCTAATAAATTTGTCTTACCCTGGGCATTATCTCCCAGGATAAATTCAAGATCAGAGTCAAAATAAAACTCTTCTTCTTTATAATTCCTATAATTAATTAAATGGGCTTGGGTTAACTTCATGAATTCTCCTGGGTCTATTTTAGCATATTTTAGGAGTTTTTTCAAATTATATGGGGGGATACTATAAATAAAAATAAGGCTCTTAAAAGCCTTATTTATTCCTTATTTTGATATATCCCCTCTTAATCCTTTTCTTAAAGCAAGTTTTTTAGAGGATTTATTACTTTTTGTTTTTATTCAACCTTGATTCTAGTCCTTACTTCCTCTTCGGGAATATAGACCTCTACCAGGTCCCCTTTGTAGACCTTTTTACCCCTTTGATTAACAAGTTCTCTATTAATGCTAACATAGCCCTCTGTTATTAAATACTTAGCCATGCCCCCACTATCTACAATACTTGCTAGTTTTAGAAGCTGATCCAGTCTTATATGGTCTCCCTGAATACTTACTATCATTGAGCAGTCCTTACGGGAACAACATAGTATTCATAATCATCACTGTCTCTTTTTGTTATTTTTCCTGGCTTATGGGGTCCGCCAAGAGCAAAAACAAGAGAATCATCATCTAGGGCTCTTATGGCCCTTAATAAATAATTAGGATTAAAGCTTATTTTAATATTTTCTCCCTTATTATTTATAGCTACAGTCTCTTTTGCAAGGCCTAAAGTTGAATTATTGGATATATCAACTGACCTCTCTCCAAACTCGAAATTTACTATATAGCTTCTTGATCTATTGGCAAGTAGCGCTACCCTGTCTAAAGCCTGATAGAATTCTCTTGTTGGTATTTCTATTTCAGTATCAAAACCTGTATCAGTAACCCTCTCGTAGTTAATAAAGGAGCCTTCTAAGATTTTGGATATAATGGTGATACCATCAAAATAGAAGACCACATGGTTAGTACCTATTAATATATCCATACTCTCATCGCCGCTTGAAATGATTTTTTGAATCTCGTTTAGGTTTTTACCAGGAATTACAACAGAGCAGTCCTCTCCTTCTATAATATCAACAGTTTTTATAGCTATGGTAAAACCATCAACGGATACCATCTTCATGGTGTTTCCTTCTACTTGAACAAGGCTTCCTGTCAGTATAGGCCTAGTTTCGTCCTGACCAACAGCAAAGTTTGTCATCTTAACTAGTTCAGAAAAATCATCTTGTCTTATCTTAATTATTTTACCCTCATCTATTCTGGGAATCTGGGGATAATTTTCTTCATCCATTATTGATAGTCTATATTTACTTTGGTCACAAAGTATTTCCATACTATCTCCAGAGACCTCCATTGTAATAGATTGGTCAGGTAATTTTCTTATAATGTCATTAAAAAGAGAGGAGTCTAAAAGAACCTTTCCTTCTCTTTCTACAAAGGCAGGAACCTCCATAATTATAGAAAGGCTTAGGTCATGGCTCTTCATTATAAGATAATCCTTTTTAGCTTCTATATGTATGCCTTTAAGAATTTCCATTGTTGTTTTAAAATTTGTAGCCTTGCTTACTATAGTTAGTGCTGAAACAAGTTCTCTTTGATTAAGGGTAAACTTCATATCTCCTCCATATCTATAATATATCTTAGTAGTAGTAGGGGCTGTGGATATGTTGATAAGTGGATAAAGTGTTTAAATTCAGGGCAAACGTCCCTGGGAAAAGTCTGTGCATAAAAAACTAATAAGTTTGGCTTTTTCCACAAGTCACTTTATCCACTAAACAAGTCAGACTTATCAACAGATAGGTGTTGATTATTATAGGTCTTCTTTTATAGCCTCAATAAGTTCTCTAGTATTCTTATTTGTCTCCACTTCCTTAGTTATTTTATCACAAGAGTGAACCACAGTGGAATGGTCTCTTCCCCCAAAAATCTCACCTATTTTAGGTAGGGATAAGTCCGTCATCTCCCTAATTAAATACATAGCAATTTGTCTTGGGTAGGCTATTGATTTCATCCGCTTTGGTGAATCAAGTTCTTGCTCTGTTACTCCAAAGTGTCTACATACTACCTCTCTAATATAATTACTATCTATCTTTCTTGCTATAGTCTTATCGAGAATTTCCACCAAGGCCTCTTCACAAAGGGCTATATTAATAGGTTTATCAACAAGAGAGGAGTAGGCAACAACCCTGGTTAGGGCCCCTTCAAGTTCTCTTATATTGCTTTTAATGTTTTTTGCAATAAACTCATAGACATCCTCAGAAATATCCTTATTATCCCTTTCAGCTTTTTTCTTTAAGATAGCAACTCTTGTTTCATAATCAGGATCATTAATATCTGTTATAAGTCCCCACTCAAATCGGCTTCTTAGCCTTTCTTCCAGGGCTTTAATTTCTTTTGGTGGAGAATCAGAGCTTATAACTATCTGTTTATTGGCTTGGTGTAAATCATTAAAGGTATGGAAAAACTCAATCTGTGTCTGCTCTTTATCTGCAAGAAACTGGATATCATCAATTAATAGGACATCTACATTATTTCTATAATAATTACGAAACTCCTCACCCTTGCCTGATTTTATAGAGTTTATAAAGTCATTTGTAAAACGTTCAGAAGATATATACATTACTCTTTTAGATGGGTCTTTTTCCTTAATATAGTGGCCTATAGCCTGCATCAAATGGGTTTTTCCCAGACCAGAACCACCATATAAAAAGAGAGGATTGTAGGATTTTCCTGGCTCTTCAGCTACAGCAACGCAGGCAGCCTGGGCAAACATGTTACTGGCACCAACAACAAACTCATCAAAGGTGTAGCGGGGGTTTAGCTGCATGCCAGACTTAAGCCCTGGTTTTTCTTCAAGATTTGGTCTTGGCATTTCACTTATGTCTTGGCTGGTTACTACTGCAAAATTCTTTTGTTCACCTGTTAAATTAGAATAAATTTCTTGAAATTCTTGGGAATAATTCCTACGGTTAATAATATTGCCATTAAAAGAACTTGAGGCTAGTAAATAAATTGTATGCTCATCTTCATTTAAAACTTCTAGATTGCTAAACCAGGTGTTATAAGCCACGGTATCATAACGCAGCATTAACTCATTTTGAATTTTAGCCCATGCAACATTTGCTTGCATAAATACTCCTTTCCACAGCCTTATCAACAGTTAAAGGCCCTTAATTTTTTCAACAGTTTATCAACTTTTATTAGCTTAACCTATGGATAAAAGTTAGAAAATTAGCTTTTCAACAGGCTGTTGATTAATATTAAAAGATGGATTAATTGGATAAAACCAAGTAAACTGGGGATAAAGAAGGACTTATCCACAGACTTATCCACAAATTAACATCTCTTGGGATAAAACCAAGTTATAAATTACACTTATCAACATGTAGACATATACTAGCATGCAAAACCGATGCTTACAAGATAAAAAACACACTTATCCACAGATTATCTGGATTAAATATGGTGAAAGTGTAAACCAAGTAAAAAAGTGGAAAGTTATCCACACCAGATGTTGTGGAGAACAAATATTCTTCCACAAAAAAACAAAACATCTGTTCTGAAATTTAAGAAAAATAATACAAATGAGAATAAGTAAAAAAATGGAAGTTTATTTGTAGGGCCTATTTACCTTGAATTTAAGGGAAAAAACAAATTCAATTAACTTGGTGAAACTTCATCTTTAATAAAAATGAGAATAGAGGCATAAATAAGTTGATTTTTTAGTGATGTCTTGGATAAGGGGTTTTATTTTTGGCAAATAATGACGTTTAAAGGTTCTGATGAAAAAAACTAGGGCCTAAATAGGGTCCCATAAAATGAAATAATTCTTATATATAGGTTACCACTATATGTATAGCAATCAAAGACTAACTACACATGATGATGGGGACAGCCCTAATTTCAGCTCAAATCTAGGACTTTTATCGATTAAGTAAATAGAGGTAATTGCGATGTATAGAGGCTTTGAATTTAAAGGCCTAGGTGAGTTGTTAAA
>LFRM01171453.1_pt1 | contig 11036 bp, 9 predicted proteins | sample 618341 | NCBI WGS metagenome assembly LFRM01 (sample SAMN03654438, study PRJNA283298) | anaerobic digester metagenome | isolation source: pool of bioreactors CSTR01a, CSTR02a, and CSTR03a thermophilic anaerobic... | place: Denmark: Kgs. Lyngby | collected 2014-05-21
GTGCTGGCGTATGAATTGACATTTTCCTGTGAAAAACAGTATTATTAATCAGATGCTGTGCGTTTCCGGCATCGGTACAGTTTACGTAACTGCATGCCATATCCACAGTTACTGAATTTATAACGAAAGGTCATTTTTATGGATGATATTAATATTGCCCTGCTGATCGACGCTGATAATGTCAGCGCCAAATATATACCGCTGATCCTGAGCGAGCTTTCCAAATACGGTAAGATCACCATCCGCCGTATGTACGGGGACTGGTCCCAGGACCGGCTGCATTCCTGGCTCAACAAATCCTCGGGATATTCCCTGACGCCGGTCATGCAGCCCAACAACACGCCCGGAAAGAACGCGTCCGATATAGGCCTGATCATAGACGCCATGGATATTCTCTATACCGGTGAGGTGCAGGGATTCTGCATCTGCTCCAGTGACGGTGATTTCAACAAGCTGGCCACCCGTCTGCGGGAAGCCGGCAAGGTCGTCATCGGCATGGGAGAGCGCAAGACGCCGGAAACCTTCCGTGTTTCCTGTGAGCGTTTTATATTCCTGGATATTCTGGAAAGCGATGACAATATCCCTGTCAAAAAAGCGGCATCCAAAAAAGCGGCTGCCGGCCGGCGTGTCCGCAAGACCGCTGATCCCGTGGAGGAAACGACGGCTGATCTGGACGGTGAGGCCGAGAACGCCTTTACAGATATCGATACCATTGAGGAAGCTATTATCAAGATGATCATTGATAACAGCGCGGAAGGCAAGGAGACCGGCCTTGGTGAGATCGGCTCCCGCCTGGTCAAGATCTTCCCGGATTTCGATATCCGTAACTATCATTACAGCAAACTCTCGGAATTCCTGATGGACTTTCCTTCCCTGACGGTAGAGAACCGGGACAACGCGGTCTGGGTATCTCTGGCCGCCTCTTCTGACAGTGAGATCGAAAGCCAGATCCTGAAGATCTTTGAGAACCGCAGGACCAATGATATGTACCTGTCCGCCCTGAAAAAGGAGCTGGAAAAGGTCAATCCCAATCTGGACGCTGCCATCCGCAAGAGCGGCGTGACCCGCTTCTCGGTCTATCTGAACCGCAATATCAAATCGCTGGAGGTCAGCGGCCGCTACGCCAGGCTCCGCAATCCGATTTACTGATCTGTCTGCGGATCTGATTTGTTGATCTGTCTGTTTCCGATTTAAACGCGCGGACATCTGAATTTCAGCATATCATGGCGGCGCTGTTCACCGGCGCCGCCCATGTCTTATCCCTGCGCGGTCTTCTTTTCTTTATTGCCGGTATCCGGCAGCTTCATCCTTACTTTTACTGTATATTCGCCGCGGTCCGCCCCCGTATTGCGGAAACGCATACTGCCGTCCATGGAGGACAGGATCCGTCCGGCGTTATAGATACCCGCGTTCAGCGGATCGCCGGCGGCGCTCTCCTGGTCCCAGGCGGTCACCAGATCCCGGAGACCGGCTTCCCTGCTGCCGCCCAGGATCCGCAGCATCAGGCCGACTTCCCCTTTGGCGGGACGCTCTGTCGTGTAGGTGACCGTGACCCGGCCGCCGTTCTCTGTCTGCGCCAGTACACTGTCCAGCAGATTGCAGAGCGCGGTCTGCAGACCGGCCTTGCTGCCGTCCACTTCGCCCGCGAAAACAGCGCCCTTGCGCAGGGTCAGGGAGATCCGGCGGTCATTGCAGCGCAGGCTCTGGTAAAGCATGACATTGCGGACGGCTTCTTCCGCCCGGAAGACCTGATCGGGCACATTGCCCTGGCTGGCCCGGATCATCTCCATAAAGTCCTGGATGACCCTGTCCCGCAGTTCTCCGGAATCGACCCGCCGGACGGTCCCGGATACACCAAAGGCCTCGGCCGGCTGTTCCATCAGATAACGGACCCGTTCCATGCCCTTGTCTTTTTCCATATGACGGATCTTATCGGCGTTTTCCCTGGCTTTTTCCAGCCGGGCACCCGCCTCGCTGTCCTCCTTTTCCCTGCGCAGGTCCCGGATGATCCGGCGGCTGCGTTCCAGTTCTTCTTCAAATCCCGCGGTCAGCCGCTCTTCGCGGGCTCTGGCCTTTTCCTCCTGCTCCGCCGTCAGGGCGGCGATCTTCTTTTCCGTTTCTTCCTGCCGGACCCGCAGGCGCTCTTCCAGTTCCTTTACCCGTTTCCTGAGGCCGTCATTTTCCTCTGTCATTTTTCGCAGTTCTCTGGAGGTCCGTTCCTCCAGCTGCTGGTAACGGGCGTTCTGGCGCTCCTCCCTGTGGCGGGCTTCCCGCTTCTGGGCATCCAGATGCCGCTGCATGGTCCTGCGGATTCCTTCTTCCCTGCGGTCCGCCTGTTCTTTGGCCCGGGCGACCTCCATACGGCTGGCCCGTCTGGCCGCTTCGACCTCCTCACGGGCCTGCTGTTCCCGGATCTGGATCAGTTTGCGGGACTTTTCCTCCTGCCGGACCTGGTCCTCGTGATCCTTATTCCGGTCCATATAACAGAGATAAATATCGTCTTCCCCGGTGTCTCTGCGGACATCGTGGATCATCGTCAGGCTGACCCAGAGGCTGCTGCCGTCAGGCCGCGGGATCCTGTACATGCCGCAGTCCGGATCGGACAGGGGCTGATGCAGGTGTTCCCGGACAAGGCGTTCCCGCCGGATATCTGTCATCTCCAGAAAAGCCAGGGGATCATTGCCGATCCGGTCCGCAAAGGCAGCTTCGCTGATACCGAAATAGGAGCGGATCTGTTTGCTCATATAAAATACCCGGCCGGTCTCTCCGTTCCAGTGCAGGCCGCAGACCGCCCCCGGCAGGCAGCGCAGGGCCCGGGTGTTCACATCCAGGCGGGACTGCAGCTGGGAGGTGACCAGACGGAAGCCCGTCGTTTCATGCAGGACGCAGTAATAAAGGACCCGCTCCTCCTGACGGTAGGCAGGCGTGGCGGAAATATGAAAACTGAGGTGATTGCCGTCCCGGCGGACCAGTTCTGTGTTGAGCGTGATATTCCGGGCTGTATCCGCGGTTACGGAAGAGATGCCCGCGAATTTTCCCTTTTCCGCGGGTGCCGCCGCGAAGAAGGGATCCCCGGCAGCCAGAGCTTCAAATTCCTCGGGCTCATAGCCCAGCCGGTCGGTGATATAGCGGTTGTAATAAAGGATGACCGGAGTATGTCCTCCGCCCGCTGCCAGGATCATGATGCCGCAGGCGATCTTGTCGGCAAAGACGCTGATCTGACGGATCCGGTTGCGGTCATCCTCGGTCTTTTCCGAAAAATGAAGGAAAGTGATCCGGTATGTCTCATCTGCCGGAGCGATGAACATGGAACAGAACAGGACCAGGGTCCTGCTGACATTTTCCGGTACCAGAGACAGCTCGTAGGTGACCAGGACTGTATTGTCCGGACACAGCTGGGATTTAATGGCCGCTATGTCCACATAATGGGGCTCCCGGATCCGGACCGCCAGAAGCTCCAGCATTTTCTCCAGCTCCTGCCGGGTCCGGATATGGAGGCTGCGGTCGTCTCCGGTCCAGAGCAGGTCTTCCGCGGCCGCGTCCGCCGCCGCGTCTATATTTCCTTCATAAAACAGCCGGTTCAGAAAGGTTTTTCCAAAATCAATAGGTGTCTGCATATATGTATTCCGCTTTCTTATTCATTCCGCGGTATGGTTCTGCCGCTTTGCGCCGGTCCCTCCGGGAGATATTTCCGCTCCGGGGCCCGTGAGGGTACACGAATTGTATTATAGCACAGCTTACAGCAAAAATAGTATGGCTTATTTTGGAAAGGATGGTGACAAAAGGATGGAAACAGACACATTGCATGCTTTCACCGGGGAAGCGGGCGGAAACTCCCCGCGGAGTCAGTCCGACCGGGCCCTGTCCAGGATACCGGCCCGTCTGCGCCTGCTCCATCGCGAAAGCGGCTGTTCGACGCTGGAAATATCCGCTATACTGGAGATAAGCCCCCGGGCCTACAGCTATTATGAAAGCGGTCAGCGCCAGATCGGTCTGGACGGGGTCATTGCCCTGGCCCGCTTTTATGATGTCAGCATGGATTATATCTGCGGCCTGACCGACTATCGGGGAGAATTCCCCCATTATTGACCGTCACGTGAACCGGGCGTCAGACTTGCCGGTTCACAAATGGACCGGGCGTCAGACTTAACGGTTCATGATTCAGAAAAAAGGAGCGCTGCGCATGATTACACTGCTTACGATCGGACGGCTCAAGGATAAATCCATGGCCGCCCTGGATCAGGAATACCGCAAGCGGATCTCGGCCTTCAGTAAGATCGAGGTCTGCGAAGTGAAGGATGAGGCCAACCTGCATACGGAGCGGGAGGCCGAGGTACGCATCGCCATGGAGAAGGAGGCGGAACGGGCTCTTGCCAGGATCCGGCCCGATGATTTCGTGATCCTGCTGGACCTGCACGGACAGGAATGGACCAGTGAGGATTTTGCCGCCCGGCTGGGCAGCTGGCAGAGAACGCGCCGCAGTCTGGTTTTCGTGATCGCGGGTTCCCTGGGACCGGCACCGGCCCTGACAGCCCGGGCGGATGTCCGCTGGAAATTGTCCTCGCTGACCTTTACCCATCTGATGACCCGGATCCTGGTTCTGGAGCAGATCTACCGGGGCTTTATGATTCTCAACAACAGGACCTATCACAAATAGAATGTTGTTTATGAATGCCTGAAATAAAACAGGGAGCAGCCTTTAGAGCTGCTCCCTGTTTTTTCCTGCCAGTTCTACATAGACATCCGCGTTGCGGCGGTTCTCCGCCACGGCTTCCGGGCTCATCTGTCCCCGGATCCTGGCGGGATTGCCGAAAGCGACGGATCCGTCCGGGATTTCCGTACCCTGGGTGACCAGGGCGCCGGCCCCGATGATACAGTCCCGGCCGATCCGGGCCCCGTTGAGAATAATGGCTCCCATGCCGATCAGACTGTTGTCGCCGATGCTGCAGCCGTGGACGATGGCCCCGTGGCCGATGGTCACGCCGCTGCCGATATGGACCGGATTGCCGGGATCTCCGTGGACCACCGCGTTGTCCTGGATATTGGTCCTGTCCCCGATATGGATGTCGACCTCATCCCCGCGGATGACCGCGTTATACCAGACGCCGCAGTCCCGTCCGATGGTCACATCCCCTGTAATGACGCTGCCTGCCGCCTGAAATACCTGTCCGTCCTTTGCTGTCATCGCCGTTTCCCTCCTGTCCTTTTGTCAAATTCCTTATAGATCATGCGGTTGAGCCTGCGGATGACGGAGGCTTTCATTTTGAGCTTTTTCCTGTCCCAGGTCAGGAGACCGTTCACCTCGTCCTCAATATCGGAAACCTGGGTATAGACCGCCGCGGAGAGCCCCCGGCAGATATTGGGCAGGATATCGGTCCGGATCAGCTTTTCATAAGCCCGGGTCAGGTCCTCTTCTGTTTCATAGCTGCCGTAGCCATAGGTCTTGCGCGGGCAGCTGTGTCTCTCGATCAGCCGGGAATAGCCGCCATATTCCGTCAGGGCCGCGATCCGGTCACTGACCTCAGCCTGGTAATGACGGAAGTAATTATGGACGCTGAGGAAATCGCCCCCCTTCTGGTCGAACCAGCCGCTGGCCTCATCCACCAGGCGGGTCCTGTCCAGCGCCCGGATCCGGCGGGTGGCTTCCGAAGCGTCGAACTGACCCCAGCCTTCGTTAAAGGGGACCCAGACGCAGATGGACGCCGCGTTGCCCAGCTGTTTCAGGGTCTCCTCCAGTTCCCGGTAATATTCCTCCCGGCCTTCCGGATCCTGGCGGCCAAAGAGCTTATAGCGGCTGTCCCGGACATTGCGCTGGGTCCAGGTCAGGCCGTTGGGCATGTAGGTGACGAAATTCATATTGTAGGACCGGCCCCCGTTGACCAGGTCCTGCCAGACCAGCATGCCCAGACGGTCGCAGTGCCAGTACCACCGTTCAGGTTCGATCTTGATATGCTTGCGCAGGGTATTGAAGCCCAGGTCTTTGGCTGTCTGGATGTCATAAATCATAGCCTCATCCGTAGGCGGGGTCATCAGGCTCTCCGGCCAGTAGCCCTGGTCCAGGAGGCCGTTGCAGAAATAAGGCTTCCCGTTCAGGAAAAAGCGCAGGATTCCCTTTTCATCCCGGCGGCGCTCGAAACTGCGCATGGCGAAATAACCGGTCACCCTGTCCCGGTCCATGGTAATCTCTATGGTATAGAGGTGGGGATCCTCCGGAGACCATGGATGGAAATCCGGTATATGGATATAAATCCGGTCACTGGTATAGAAATGGATTTCCCGGATCTGCTGTTCATCATCCCGGATGACCGCGGAAGCGGAAATCCGCTTCTTCGCGTTGGTAAAGACGGACAGCTCGACCATGGAGTCCGCGAAGACGGGAGTCAGCCGCAGACCGGTGATATAGGTGTCCGGCACCCATTCCATCCAGACCGTCTTCCAGATCCCGCTCTGGGCCTGGTAGAACATGCCGCCCGGCTGCAGGGTCTGCTTGCCTCTGGCATGCCAGGAGGTATCCGAAAGGTCCCGGCAGACCAGCTCCAGGTCATTGCTGCCGTCCCGGATCAGATCCGTGATATCCAGACTGAAAGCCAGATAGCCGCCCTCATGGCTGCCGGCCGGCAGGCCGTTGATATAGACCCGGCAGGTCTGGTCGACGCCTCCGAAATGCAGCAGCAGGCGCATGCGGGGTCTGACCTGTTCAATGTCAAAGGTCCGGTAATAATGCAGATACTGGTCCGGCTGCAGGATCCTCTCCACGCCGGAGAGGGCTGTCTCGGGCGAGAAGGGGACCAGGATCTGTCCGTCAAAGCGGCCGGTCCGGCCGCCTTCCCGGTCGATCCGGTAGTTCCATACGCCGTTCAGGATCTGGTATTCGTCCCTGACCATGGTGGGTCTGGGATATTCGGAAAGGGGGATCTTCGCGGGATCAGGATGCCTGAGATCCGCCCTGTCGGTCCAGGGAGTGGTCAGCTTGGTCATGGCAGTCTCCTCTCCTGTGTCAGAAGCGGTTAATGTGTACTTTGTCAAAGGGCAGGTCTTCGACCTGACGGGCTTCGGGTCTGACGGCCGGTATGCCAAGGGAGAGCATGGCCAGAAGCCGGTAGTTGGAAGGGAACTTCAGGAAGGAACGGATATAGTTCTCCGTTGTCAGCTGGCCTGGCCGGGCGTCCCGGTTCCTGCCCTGGATCCAGCAGCTGCCGAGGCCCAGGCTGTCCGCCATCAGGTGCATATGGGCCATGACGATGGAACAGTCCTCTACCCATACATCCGACAGGTCTTCATCGCCCAGGACTACGATGGCCGCGTCGGCGCCTGCCAGCATACGGGCCGAGCCCATGCGGCTGCCGGACAGGGAGATCAGGATCTGCCGGTCCCGGATGACGATCAGTTCCCAGGGACGCCGGCCCCTGGAAGAAGGAGCGGAAAGACCCGCTTCAATGACCGCGTTCAGTTTTTCCATGGGGATGGGGTCCCCGGTATATTCGCGGATACTGCGCCTGTTCAGCATGATATCAAGTAATTCGTTTTTTTCCATGGCTGCCCTTCTCTTTCTCTTCCTTAGGGGGTTTTTCTCTGACGGCCGTCCGGGGAAGGGGCGGCCGGTCCGCGGCTTTCTCCTCCGGTGCCGGACTGATGCCGCCCGGGAGCGTGTCCGGCTCTATGCCGAAATGGCGGACGCCGGGCATCTGTATATACATGAACTCTCCTCTGCAGAGCTCCCGTTCCTCCTCATCGGTCAGGACACATTCCACCCAGATCAGCTGGCGTCCGTTCTTGGTGACCCGGGCCCGGCAGGTGATGATGCCGTCCCGTCCCGGCCGCAGGAAGTTGAAGGAACTCTGGACTGTGGACCCGCCGCCGCCGAAGGAGGCGCCCGCAACCCCGCAGATGGTATCGCACAGGGTATAAAGGACTCCGCCGTGTACCGTTCCCAGAGGGTTCCGGTGCTTCTGTTCGATTTTCAGGATGCCTTCGCAGTAACCGGGCTCCAGCCGGGTCAGGCGGATCCCTACATTCTGGGCAAAACCGGAATCATTGACCAGCTGCGTTGCCCGCTCCCAGTTCTCGTCTTGTACTGTTTTTTTCATGTAAACGCCGTTTCTGTCAGTAAACTGCTGATGTCTGTTACGGATTCATTGTAAAATAAGCGGAAAAGGATTACAATAGGCCCCTTTTCGGGGCGTATCCGGGTGTTCGCGGCCGTTTTCTGACACAATTTTCGAAAATTCCGAAACAATTGCGGCATATGTGTATTTATTTTATAATTAAAATGATACACATCATAAATATGCAGTCAGAACGTAAAAACTGTATCGAATACAGGAGGAGCCTATGAAGAAAAAACAGATCGCTCTGCTGCTGGCAGTCTGCGCCATCGGTGCCCTGACGGCCTGCAGCTCTTCGGCCGCTGCTGCCGGCAAATCTTCCGGCAGTGGAGAAACGGCCGCGCCGGCAGAGACAGTAAGTGAAGAAACGGCAGAGGAAACAGAAAAGGAAGAGACAGAGGATGCCGCCGAAGAAGCGGAAGAGACTGTCGAGGAAGTCGTCGAGGAGGATCCCGGCCCGCCCCGCAGTGCCCTGACCGGCCTGGAGATCAGCCAGGAGGAAGCGGACGCCGACCTGCGGCCCCTGGCCGTTATGTATCCCATCGACCGTCTGGCCCAGCCCCAGTACGGCCTGGACCGGGTCCAGGTCTTTTATGAGATTCTGGAAGAAGGCGATATGAGCCGGCAGATGGGCATTGTCCAGGACTGGCAGAATCTGGACCGGATCGGAAATATCCGCAGTATCCGTTCCTATTTCGTTTATGAAGGCCTGGAATGGGATCCCATCTATATCCATTACGGCGGCCCCACGGATTACTGCATTGATATCCTGACCCGCCATGATGTCGATAATATCAACGGCGTCGGCGGTCCCCTGGGACCCAGCTACAACGCCTATTACCGGATCAATCCCAACGGAATCCCTACCGAGCATACCGCTTATACGGATTCGGACCATGTCAATGCCGCCATTGATGAAGCCGGCTGGAGCAGGACCCATAAGGAGCTGTATCAGCATGGCCTGCATTTCAACTTTGTCGGCCTGGATGAGCCTGTGAATACGCTGGACCAGTATCCCGACGCGGTCGACGCGACAGAGATCGACATGTCCGCTTCCTTCCCCATGACCCAGTCTGCCCTGTCCTACGACGAGGAGACCGGTCTCTATTACAAACGGCTGTATGGACAGCCCCAGTGCGACGCGGTCAGCGGCAATCAGATGGCCTTTGACAATATCTTTGTCAAGATCTGTGAATATGACCACCACCACGGCGGTGAGAGCGCCTACCTGCGCGTCTATGTTTCGGACGGCCCCGGCGACGGCTATTACATCACCCACGGCAAGATGATCCACGTGACATGGACCAAGGACAGCGATTATTCCCCCAATGTCTATGTCGATGACAACGGCAACCCGGTCGATGTCAATGTAGGCAAGACCATGGTATTTATCATCCACAAGGATGAGGATACCTTCCTGGCCAACGACGTATCCTACGGCGCCGGCCACATCTGGGGCGAGGTGCCCGCGGAAGAAGAGTCCTACGAAGAGGATGAGGACTATGAGGAGACAGAGGATTACGAGGAGTACGAAGAGTACGAGGAAGAAGAAACTGTCTATGAAGACGAGCCGGAAGAAGGAGAATGGTAAGACATCCTTCCGCTGACGGAACATAGGAAGAGTTTTGTGGATAAGTAAAATCCCGTCCTGTATCGTGAGCTTACATGTACGATACAGGACGGGATTTTTTTAATCTTTAACAAGTCCGCGGGACGGTCAGGCTTCCGCCTCCGTTTCCGCAGCCTGTCCGGCGGCTTCCGCCCGCAGCTGTGCCTGCAGGTCCGGGTCCTCCAGCAGCTTTTTGACGCTGACCAGCTTGACGCAGAGGGTAAAGAGCTCGGCGGCCGTCTTCAGGTCATCCAGGGAAGGATAGGAAGGGGCGATACGGATATTGGTATCCAGGGGATCCTTGCCGTAGGGCCATGTGGCGCCCGCGCCGGTCATCTTGACGCCGGCTCTCTTGGCGGCGGATACGACCTGCTTGGCGCAGCCGGGGATGGTATCAAAACTGATGAAATAGCCGCCCAGAGGCTTGGTCCATCTGCCGATGCCCAGACCGCCCAGATTCGTTTCCAGAGTATCTTCGACCATTTCGAATTTGGGACGCAGGATATCCGCGTGCTTTTTCATATGCTCGATCATGCCGTGGATATCTCCGAAGAAACGGACATGACGCAGCTGGTTGACCTTGTCGTGGCCGATGGTCTGGAAGCGCATCTGCTCCTTGATATCCTCCAGGTTGTTGGGGGAGGCGGCCAGGGCCGCGATGCCGCTGCCGGGGAAAGTGATCTTGGAGGTGGAGGCGAATTTATAGACCAAATCCGGATTACCGGCCCGTTTGCACTGGGAAAGGATCTCCAGTATATGGTCCTGCCGGTCATCATACAGGTGGTGGATCCCGTAGGCGTTATCCCAGAAAATACGGAAGTCCTTGGCGGCGGGCTTCAGACGGGCCAGCCGGCGGACGGTATGGTCAGAATAGGAAATACCTGTCGGGTTGGCGTACTTGGGAACACACCAGATGCCCTTGATGGCTTCATCTTCTGAGACCATCTTCTCTACGATATCCATATCGGGACCTTCATCATTCATGGGCACCGGGATCATCATAATGCCGAAATACTGGGTGATGGCAAAGTGTCTGTCATAACCGGGGACCGGGCAGAGGAATTTGACCTGGTCCAGCTTGCACCAGGGGGTATTGCCCATAATGCCGTGGGTCATGGCTCTGGAGATCGTATCATACATGACGTTCAGGGAGGAGTTGCCGTAAATAATGATATTATCCGGGTTGTTCTCCATCATGTCGGACAGCAGTTCCTTGGCTTCCTTGATTCCTTCCAGGACGCCGTAATTCCGGCAGTCTGTACCGTCCTCACAGTTCATATCTGAATCTGAAGAAAGAACATCCATCATGCCCATGGACAGAT
>LFRM01057700.1_pt1 | contig 11033 bp, 14 predicted proteins | sample 618341 | NCBI WGS metagenome assembly LFRM01 (sample SAMN03654438, study PRJNA283298) | anaerobic digester metagenome | isolation source: pool of bioreactors CSTR01a, CSTR02a, and CSTR03a thermophilic anaerobic... | place: Denmark: Kgs. Lyngby | collected 2014-05-21
GCGGTTATGGGTGTTGCTCTGGCTGCAACCGGATGCGGCATAGGGATGGGTATATGTATCTCATCCGCACTCCAGGGGATAGCAAGGCAGCCGGAAACAACCGGGAAACTGCAGCTTAACATGATGCTTGGGCTTGCTTTCATAGAATCTCTTGTGCTTTACACTCTTTTTCTGGCTATCATTCTGCTTTTTGCAAACCCGTTTACAAAATATATAGGATAAGACCGGTATGATAGAGATCAATCTCTCACTTTTACTGGCACAGGTGGTCACTTTTCTGATCGCCTTGTATATAGTATGGAAATTATCCTGGGGTCCGCTTCAGCAACTGATGAAGTCAAGACAAGAGAGAATCAGAAATGACCTGCAGAATGCCGAGCAGACCCGGCAGGCTGCAGCCAGACTGGAAAGTGACTACAGATTCCGCCTTTCTCAGATTGAACAGCAAGTCAAGGAATTAATCACAATTGCCAAACTGGAAGGTAACAGAGAAAGGGATGAAATTGTAAAAAACGCCCGTAAGGAAATAGCCGAAATGCACAAAAGGGCTCTGGAGCAGCTTGAGCTCGAAAAAGAGGACGCAATGCAGCAGCTACGCTCTAAAGTGATCGATATCTCTGTGTCTCTTTCCGGTAAAATTATGGAAAATCAGGATCTTTCCGCATATTCCGCATCGCAGATCAGTTCGATGGTTGAAGCGCTGGAGAGGGCAAAGGAGAGCAGAAATGAAAGTTGAACAGGCTGCCCGTGAATATGCAAATGCAATCATGGAATTTGAATTATCACACTATGATACCGTAGATAAGCTGTTTTCAGAAATTATGGAACTGATGCAATTATCAAAGGACTTTTCCAGTTTTCTCAGACATCCGCAGATATCTGTGGAAGATAAAATCTCTATAGTGGAGAAGTTCTTTTCCGGGCAGACACCATCCCTTGTAAAGCATATTCTGAAGGAACTGCTCTCAGAGAACATCATCGATATCCTTCCTCTTATCAGAAAAGAGATGAAGAAACGCTTTAATGAGATAAACAATATCAAGGAAGCGGAAGTTATCAGCGCGATTTCATTTACAGATACACAGAAAGCCGGGATTATCAGGCACCTCACAGATTTTTGTAATTGTAAAATTGATGCCATATTCAGAACCGACCCATCGCTGATTGGAGGTTTCCGGTTGAGAATAGGAGGAAAAGTTCTGGACAGCAGTATAAGTTCCCGGTTGCAGGATATTTGCCAGATGCTTTTGAGTTCAGCAGGAGCATATTGATATGGATATAGAAATTCCAAAGGTAACCGGTGTCATTGAAGAATCACTCAAACAGTACCGGAACAAGCTTGACCTCAGAGAAGTGGGCTATGTGCTTCAGGTCGGTGATGGAATAGCCAGAATCTTCGGGCTGGAAAAGAGTGTCTACGGAGAACTGGTGCGTTTTCCAAATAATATATACGGTCTGGTCCTGAATCTTGAGGAAGGAAGCATCGGCTGTATTATCCTGGGTGACACTGCAGAGATCAAGGAGGGTGATGAGGTTTACCGCACCGGTGAAGTGGTCTCTGTGCCTGTAGGGGAAAAACTTCTTGGCCGGGTAGTTAATCCTCTGGGAATGCCTCTGGACGGTAAGGGATCGATTTCTTCAGACAAACAGAGGCCTATAGAGGTTATAGCTCCCGGAGTAATGGAACGTCAGCCGGTTAAAACGCCTCTTCAAACCGGAATAAAAGCAATAGACTCTATGATACCGATAGGACGCGGCCAGAGAGAGCTTATTATCGGTGATCGTCAGACAGGTAAAACCGCAATAGCTATAGACACAATTCTAAATCAGAGGGACCAGCCTGACCGTCCTATCTGTATTTATGTGGCGATAGGCCAGAAACTCTCCTCTGTGGCTCAGGTCATAAAGACACTGCAGGAGCATGGAGCCATGGAGTATTCCGTGGTTGTCAGTGCCACTGCCAGTGATCCGGCATCGCTGCAGTATCTTGCTCCCTATTCGGGGTGCGCTATCGGGGAAGAATTCATGTGGAAGGGTAAAGATGTGCTGATTGTGTACGATGATCTCACAAGACACGCCCAGGCATACCGTCAGATCTCTCTTCTGTTGCGGAGACCCCCGGGGCGTGAGGCTTATCCCGGCGATGTATTTTATTTACATTCAAGACTGCTCGAACGGGCATGCAAATTATCAGACCGCAATGGAGGAGGCTCTCTTACAGCTCTTCCCATTATCGAAACCCAGGCCGGGGATATCTCTTCCTATATTCCCACCAATGTAATCTCGATTACAGACGGGCAGATTTATCTTGAAACAGGTCTTTTCTTCTCCGGATTCAGACCGGCTATCAATGTGGGACTATCAGTTTCCCGTGTAGGTGGCCACGCCCAGATAAAAGCAATGCGGCAGGTTGCTGGAAGACTGAGGATTGATCTGGCTCAGTTCAATGAACTTGCAACATTTGCAAAATTCGGATCTGAACTTGACTCCCACTCTCAGGCCCTCCTCTCCAGAGGAGAGAGGATGCGGGAACTTTTAAAGCAGGACACACTCCATCCGCTGCCTGTTGAGCAGCAGGTAATCATAATCCATGCAGGTGTAAACGGATTTCTGGATGATATGCCGATAGATGAGATCAGGGAATGGGAATCAAAGTATCTCTCATTTATGCAGAAAAACTATCCCTCAATTACTGATAAAATCAGGGAGAGTGGTGCCATGGATGAGCAGTTGAGAAATGATCTTACAGAAGCCATCAAAACATTCAAGGCACGTTAAGCATGCAATCGATAAGTGAATTGCGAAGACAGATAAGGGGAATCAGTTCTACACAGAAGATTACCCGCACCATGAAAATGGTAGCCAGTGCCAGATACAATAAAGCACTTTCCCTGATGCACAATTCGCAGGTGTTTTACAGGGAACTGAAATCCACATTTGATCAACTCTCCTCAGCATTAGAAGCTCCCCAATCCAGACAGAATCTCTTTGCCAGTCAGCCCTCCTTTACGGATAACCGCATGGGAGTGATAATAATGACAAGTGATAAGGGGCTGTGCGGTGATTTCAACACAGGGATCCTCAAAACAGCCAGGAAATTCATACAGGAAAGAGAAGATTCAGTATCTGCAGTCTTTGCAGTCGGCCGCAAAGCGGTTAATTTCGTGCGTGGAAACAGCTTCCCGTTAATACTCGAATATCCCCTGGTGACAACTGGGATCGAGTTCGCATTTGCTGATAAGATCGGGAGAGAGATCATGAAAATATTTGACAAAGAGAAACTCACTTCGATCAAATGTATCAGCTCAAGATTCAAGTCCAGGGGGAAAATCAATGTGTCGGTTACCTCACTTCTGCCCCTGATTGGCGGAAAGGCCGAAGAGAATACTGATCTGCTTTTTGAGCCCAGAAACAGTGAAGAGATATTCGGGACACTGATTCCTCTGATATTCAAGGCTGAACTTTTTTCCCTTCTTCAGGAATCTCATGTGTCAGAGCTTTCTTCAAGGATAACGGCTATGGATAATGCTACGACCAATGCCGGAGTTCTTATCGATGAAATAACGCTGGAAATGAACAAGACCAGGCAGTCTGCCATAACCAGAGAAATTGCCGAAATAACAGGAACAAACGAGGTGCTGAAGTAATGTCAACCGGGAAAATTTCTCAGATCTTCGGGCAGGTAATAGATATCGAATTCCCTCCGGGAAAGCTGCCCCTTATTTCCAATGCTCTAAGGGTAAAACGAGATGGACAGGAGGATCTTCTCGTTGAGGTGATGCAGCATATAGGTGGGAATACTGTCAGGACCATAGTTTTAGGTCCACCTGAAGGACTCTTCCGTGGAATGACAGTGGATGATACCGGCTCTCCCATCTCTGTTCCTGTCGGGCCATCATGTCTGGGACGCCTCATCGATTTTTCTGGTAAACCGATAGACCATAAAGGTGAGTTGTCTGCATCAATGCATATGCCAATTCATCGCGCCCCTCCTACCCTTCTTGAACAGGAAACTCATCTGGAGATTCTTGAGACCGGAATAAAGGTCATCGATCTTCTCGCTCCCTTCCGAAAAGGCGGTAAAATCGGTCTGTTCGGTGGTGCTGGAGTGGGAAAAACAGTAGTTATAATGGAACTGATCAACAATGTTGCAAAGCATCATGGAGGAGTTTCGGTTTTTACCGGTGTAGGAGAGCGCACCAGGGAGGGAAACGATCTTTACCAGGAGATGGCACAGTCGGAAGTGCTTGACAAAACTGTGCTGGTTTTCGGGCAGATGAATGAGCCGCCGGGATCAAGACTGAGGGTAGCCATGACGGTGCTCACCCAGGCTGAGTATTTCCGGGACAAGGAAGGCCAGGATGTTCTCCTTTTCATCGATAATATTTTCAGGTATGTTTTAGCCGGTGCTGAAGTATCTGCTCTTCTGGGCAGAATGCCATCCGCTGTAGGATATCAGCCCACTCTCGGTACAGAGATGGGTGAACTGCAGGAGAGAATAGTATCTACCAAAAACGGTTCCATCACAAGTGTCCAGGCTGTTTATGTTCCCGCAGATGACATTACAGATCCCGGAGTAGCAACAGCTTTCGGCCACCTTGACGCATCGGTAGTATTGTCAAGGAAAATTGTTGAGCTTGGAATCTATCCGGCAGTCGATCCGCTCGAATCATCATCAAAGATGCTTGACAAAAATGTGGTCGGTGAAGAGCATTATAATGTGGCCAGGGCTGTACAGAAGATTCTTCAGCGTTATAATGACCTTCAGGATATTATCGCTATACTGGGTGTCGAGGAGCTTTCAGATGAGGACAAACTGGTGGTATCACGTGCCAGAAAAATCCAGCGTTTCTTCTCTCAGCCATTCTTCGTAGCAGAGGATTTCACCGGTATTCAGGGGAAATACGTTCCTTTAAGAGATACAATCCAGGGATTTTCAGAGCTGCTCAAGGGAAAATACGATCATATTCCTGAACAGGCGTTTTTCATGGCAGGCACATCCGATGATGTGATCAGACACGCAGAGGAAATATCCGGAGTAAAGTGAACCATGAGAACTATAAATATTGAATTTATAACCCCGGAACGGACTTTCCTGAGCACGCAGGCACAGTTTGTGGTTCTTCCCGGAATCTCAGGAGAACTGGGCATACTCCCCGGGCATGTCAGATTGACATCCCTCCTGAAGCCCGGTATTGTCAAAGTTGACATGGAAGAAATAGTAAGAAAGCTTGTAATCTCCAATGGTGTAGCCAGAGTGGAGCCGGACTATATCAAAGTTTTTTCTCCGACAATCCGCTGGGCGTGAAAGGAAAACAGAAAACCTGCGGGAGAATCTCACCATGATGACATTATTGCTTTTTCTACTGGCATTTCTGCTTCTTACCGGCGGCAGTGAACTGATCAGCCGTGGTACATCATCGATTGCCAGGCACATGTCAATCTCCGAAACGATGATCGGCATGACCATCATCGCATTCAGCACATCGGCACCCGAATTTCTCGTAAACATCTTCGCCAGTATCAATGGTCACTCTGATATCTCCTTCGGCAATATCATCGGCAGCAACATCTTCAACCTGTTTGTAATAACCGGAATTATAGGCACTTTTTCCCAGATCTGCTTAAAGAGATCGATAATCTTTAAACTGCTTCCTTTCTCTATTGTCACCACACTGATATTCTGGATTATAATCAATGATGTGGCTTTTTTCGGTTCTGAGACCAATACTCTTTCACAACTTGATGGCGGGATTCTGGTACTCGGTCTTTTCCAGTTTTTCATCTTTTTCTTTATCTATCAGGCAGCAATGAGCAAGATTAGGGAGGGCAGAAGTTATGAGGTGCGTATTCCCGATTTGTTAACAAAGCCATACATTAAAAAAGAGCCTGAAGCGGAAAATTCACCGGGTTTGATATACTCTATACCTTTTTCGGTGTTTTGTTTCATAATTGGTCTGGTTTTAGTAATCGCTGGCGGTTATCTGGTTGTGAGAGAAGCAGTTGAGGTAAGCATGCAGTTCAACACCAGCCTTAAACTATTATCTGTATGCGTAATTTCGGTTTTAACCTCTGTACCGGAACTGATTGTCTCTTATATTTCAGCCAGAAGGGGCCAGAGTGATCTGGCTGTTGCCAATATCCTCGGTTCAAATATATTCAATATCGCTTTTATAATGGGGCTTTCCGCATTGATCAGACCTTTGGCATTCAATACAGCATTCAATACCGATATTCTGGTGCTTCTGATCGGGACTTCTGCTCTTTATCTGTTCTGCTACGGAGAAAAATCTGTTCAGCATATAGAAGCAGTATCACTGCCGGCAATCTATGCAGCTTATTTTGTGTTTGTAATCATGAGAGGATAAGATCAGGCCCTTATCATCTTGTGCACAACATCACCGGTATCTATAACACCCTTCACCTCCATCAAATCATCAACAACAACCAGATATTTGTAATGATACTCTGTCATGATAAATACAATTTCAATATAACTTGCATTTTCATTTACTATATATGTCCTGTAGTCTTTCATTATATCACCGGAGAGATGATGTTCCTGGTTTTCCCAGAATTCTTTAACCGGTTTTACAAGCAGTTCACTGGTCTCTCCAAGGTCTCTGAGAAGAACAAGACTTCCGGAAGAAATTTTTTCTTCAGGAAAAACAGCACTAAATAGATCAGCAAGATCCAGCACTCCGCAGATTCTGCCATTTTCTTCCACAACAGGCAGGAAAGTTATGTTTTCTTTTTTCATTTTGTCAATAGCATGAGAGATTGTCTGTTTTCTCCACACCATCCCTTTGCAGCATATCAGATCGCGTGCCCTGAGAACCTCATCTACAACCACTTGTTTTTCATCGATGGTGTCAATAAGCTCGCCGGGAGTTCTGGCGTTTTCCAGAAGATGAGCATTGGTCGTTACAAGTTGGGCGATTGCACTTAATACCTTCAAATAAAGCTGGGCTTTTTCTTTAGATGTAATTATCGCGAAAACGTATTTAACAGTCGATTCACGATAGTCATAACTTACGTCAAGAGCCCTGTCGAGCCTTATGAAAAGGATCAGAATCTCGCTTAGATTCTCTACATATCCGTGCGGCAGTGCAAGATGATTACCCAGAAATGTGGTGCCTATATTCTCCCTTTTTAAAAGAGATTCTTTTATAGTGCCGGTGGAAAGCGACGTAGTCAAAGAGATTTTTTCAGCTACAAAATCGATGATCTGATGATAGCTATCAAAGTGATAGTCAAGGTAGATCAACCGGGGGTCCATTAAACTGCTCAGCTTCACAGTGTTCCTCCAGTTCCGTTTGTTTTTTCTTCCTGCAGTTACAAGCAATTCTTCAGTGTACATAAATCCTGATCAGAACAGCCATAAAATAGTTGAATAATGAACAGAAACACTTAAAATTAAGATCACCCAGGCATTCTTCACCCGGAGTTTGGCTTATATCAAAAAAATAGAGCAATGCAGCGGCTGAAATTGCGCCCTGCACTCTCTCCTCCCTATCAGTTACCGGAAGTAAGGATCTGTGATATTTAGCCATCAGAAAAAGAACCGAAACCGGTTTTTCATATTGGTCCACTACCAGCGATAAATCACTGCACATCACTTCAGATGCCAGGTATTCATGCCCGTTGCTGAAGAATTCCAGCAGATAGTGTTCCACCTTCTCTATTTCCTTTTTATGCTCAATAAAGTACAGGTAAGATTCCAGACTGATTCTGAAAAGGTCAAGTATAAAAAAAAAGCCAACAGTTCCTGACTGTCGGAAACTACTGCAGAGATGCCTACATTCCCTGACTGGAATTTTTTAAGTACAGTCAACACCGGAGTACAGGGTGAGACAAGTTCAATCTTCTCTAACGGCAATTTAATGTTCTCTGTATCCGCAACATTTTTTGATATATCATCTGCAATCTGGACAGACTGAACAGTATCCAATTTCTCTCTCCAATTTGAATTTGTTTAGTTTTCAGGATAATATACGGTGCTTTATTACAATCCTGAAAACACCCTAAATACGGAGATGAGAACTGTTTGTCTGATAACAGCGAAGAGACACGGAAGTGAACCGGTCTGAACCGGCAGACCGGCAGAAATTGAAAAATTCAAAAGTTGTTGATGCAGAAGTTAACCGCAATGATTCTAGCGAGCTTTCTTCCCTGCACCTTTCCTCCCTTATTGCTTCACCCGGACCCGGCAGCGAAAAAGGAGCGATGATGGTTTCTGCCTGAGATTGCGGAAATTCGGTTTGGAAGGAGTGCTCATTCAGAAAGAAACCGGAAAGAAAAACGATTAACAATACAGAAAAAAGAGTTCTGGGAAGTAAAGGGTGAGAATCTGAAAATCTGAATGCGTTCAACATAGCAGTATCAACAGCTTGAACTCAAAATACATTCTTTTTAGACAGATAAAAGGATTTTCTGAATTATCTACACAGAAAAAGCAGATAATCAGATACAGAGACTTAAATGGGTCCGTAAAAAACAAATTACATTCAGCTGGAAGTTTAGCCCCTCATTGGTTTTCCTGTTCAGTACACATCAGGCCGTTTGCCTCAAGAAGTTCCCGGATCTCATCACTTAGTTCCAGATTCCAGTTTCTGTATCCTTTCAGGAGGCTTTCCAGTCGTGTCTCCCTGCAAGACAGGAGAGCCCTTACCACACCTTTGAGAAAATCTATCTCTTTCTTCAGTTTCCTGACATCAGATTCCTCTGGAAAATCATCCTTAACTCTTTCAAAAAACTGCTCTTCAGCCTCTTTAGCCTCCTTGAGCCAGATACTTATATCTTCCCAATTACTGCTTTCCATGATAGCGGAATTTACTATGTCGGCCAGAGCTGTTCCTGGACACTCTTTCCTGACATAGACTTTCATGGCATTAAAATACCTGATCCATAATCCGCTTATGTAGGCCTGTGTTTCTACATCCTCCTCAAGCAGTTGTATTTCTCTTCTCAGCTTCTCCACCAGCATATCCTGACTCTGCATAGATCCTCCTGCGTATAAAGAATGAAAACATCACGTGCTGCAACACGTTTCATCGATTTGAAGAGAATGAAATTTTGAGAGTGAGCGTACTTCCGGGAGATGATTTGATTATAACAGCAGAAAAGGAGCAAGTCAATACTTTCGGTGATGATTTTTCTGGTTTTTATCCGGGGGGACTTTAATGTTTTTGTATACTGCTATGCTGTTTTTTTTTAATTCACCTCAGAGATGAATTGGTGAGTTGAGCTTTCAGTCACAATTTTATCTCAGAGGAGAATCAGTGATTTCATAAATCAGGACTTCTTCTCAGAGGTGAATGCTTGCTTACAGTCGAGGTCAGAGCGGTACTGGGCATCGGTATCGATTTATGTACATATAATCCGTTTACAACGTCCCCCTGGTTTTGTCCAAGGTACATCTCATGTCGCTCTCTCATTCACCGAGAGAATTGCTCCTAAGTCATAATTTTAACTCAGAGATGAATCATTGATTTAACATCTTAAGTCCCAATTTCATCCCAGAGGGAAATGTTTGCTTCCAAGTCAGGGTTGGTATCGATCCCAACCTTGTAAATCATAAAAAGATTTCTCCTCAATGATTCATCGAAATGACATACCGGCAGTCTATCCTGCCACGATGCCGACCCTTAGGAAGAGATTTCAAAAAAAAATATATATAGTTTGTAACTTTATACCTTGTCGGAATATCAAATGATATTTTTAGGAGTCTGTTTTCTCTCTCCACAGATTTGATTTAGAAAGGGTAAAAACATGAAGCGAACCCATGTGGTAATAGCGGTTGCTTTGCTGATCCTTGCAGGCCTGGTCATACTGCGTCAATTCGCATCAAACGGAAGAACCAAGGCACAGTCAGGCTCTGGCAGAAGTGAACGGGGACCAATAGCGGTTCAGGTTGCCCCGGCAGAGTATAAAATGATGCGCCAGGAACGCGAGTTTACGGGCACAGTCAAGGCAGCTTACACTTACGTTGTCGCGGCAAAAGTTACCGGAAGACTTCTGAGTCTTTCCAAAAGAATAGGAGACAANNCGGGTAAGCAAAGCCTCTGTTTCTGAGGCCAGAGCACAGATGGAACAGGCCCAGAGAGAGGAAACGAGAGTTAGAGAGCTGGTTTCGAAAGGTATCTCATCTCAGGCTGAGCTGGAAGCTGCTCAGACCAATTTAGCTTCTATGCAGTCACGTTTCGAACTCGCCAATGCGCAGATGGCACAGAAAGAAGCGGCTCTGGATCTTGCAAAAACACGCCTTGCCTACACCAGAATCTCAAGCTCTCAACCCGGACTTATAGCTGAACGTCATGTTGACGGCGGCACACTGCTCTCAACTAACACACCAATTTACACAGTTGTGGGCATTGATACAGTATTTGTGGAGATAGGTGTTACTGAACGGGATTATCCATTGATTCGGAAGGATCTCAAAGCTAAGTTATCGGTTGATGCTCTTGAGGGAAGAACATTCTCTGGAGAGATCGCCAGAAGAGCTCCTTTGTTCCAGACTACGTCCAGAACCGCAATTGTGGAAGTCGCAATCCGCAATGACTCGCTTCTCCTTAAACCCGGAATGTTTGCCAGGGTGAAAATAACCCTTCAGGAAAAGGATTCTGCCCAGGCCGTGCCGTCATCTGCTATTGTAAACCGTGATCAGAGCACGTTTGTTTTTATGCTTGATTCTACCGGAAGTATGGTAAACATGACATCTGTAAAGACAGGCATAGTTGATGGTGAGTTCACAGAGATAATCAGTCCAGTACTGAAAAACCAGGTAGTTACCGTGGGAACACATCTTCTTAATGATGGTGCAAAAGTCATAATAGCCCAGAATGAAAGTATCCCGGAAAAAGGAAAGACCGGAAAGGAGCAGAAATGAGCAACGGTTTTGTAGCCCTCCCGGTACGCCGTCCGGTTTTTATCACAGTAGTTTATCTGATAGTAATAATTATCGGCCTTTTTTCACTATGGCGCCTTCCGGTTGATCTGATGCCGGAGGTTACGTTTCCCAGTATTACTGTAAT
>LFRM01074405.1_pt1 | contig 11032 bp, 11 predicted proteins | sample 618341 | NCBI WGS metagenome assembly LFRM01 (sample SAMN03654438, study PRJNA283298) | anaerobic digester metagenome | isolation source: pool of bioreactors CSTR01a, CSTR02a, and CSTR03a thermophilic anaerobic... | place: Denmark: Kgs. Lyngby | collected 2014-05-21
CTCGTGGGCTCGGAGATGTGTATAAGAGACAGCAACAAAACTATCATCAATCTGAATTGGCTGATCCAGAACGGTATGGCTATGTCCGGAAATAACAAGATCAATCTCGGGAACCTCTTTCGCTAAAACTTCGTCCTCGGTCTTGCCCGGCTCCCCATCGGTACCTGAGTGGGAAAGGGCAATAATCAGGTCAACCTTTTCATCTTCTTTTAAGGTTTTTACCACCCTTTTAGATTCTTCGATCATATCTCTAAAGGCGACCTTGGCCATAGGTGCATTAGAGTCTGCCTCATAGCCCATGAGCCCGAATAAACCAATTTTGAATCCTTTTTTCTCAATAACTGTATAGTCTTTAACGCCGTACTCTGCAAAAGCAGCCTTTAAGTCCAGAAGTTCCCGGTCATTGTCTTTTGGAATATCTGTATTGGAAACGACAATTTCCGGCAGCGGATCGCCACTGTTTTTAGCGGAAATTAAACTCTTGGCTAAACCCTCAGTTCTAAAATCGTATTCATGATTACCTAAGGTGGTAGCATCAAAGCCCATCTTGCCCATTAATCTCAAAGCCGGAGCTTCTGTGGCAAAAATAGTTTGAAAGAGAGTTCCCATGGAAAAGTCGCCGGCATCCACGAGCAGTAAGTCCTGATCCAGCTGTCGCTCCTCAATAATAGCTGAGTAAAGCCGGGCAAAGCCGCCTCGGGAATGAATTTTTCCATCGATCTCGACATTAAAATTTTCTAAATTATCGTGGAGATCGTGAGTGAACAAAATAGTTAACTCGTCCTCACTAGCTGCATGGGAAAGTATTGGTACAAGTAGTGTAGCTAAGAGGGCTAATACCAGCAATACTACACATATCTTTTTCATCATATCTACCTGACTCCCTTACAAAGATTAAAGGTTAAGAACAAAGTAGCTGTTAGCCCTGACTCAAGAATAATTAGTAGATATTTGATCTGCTAATTTGTTTTTTCTTCAATCAGTATTCGTTCTATGATCCCATCTTTATAAGTCACAATAGTAAATTCATAGTCATTATACTCTAGGATCAAACCTTCTTTAATCTGCAGATTATTATCTTTTGACAACTCATAGATAAAGTCGCCAAGAGTATTTGTATTGTCTTCGGGCAGCTTGAAACCGAATTCGCGTCGAACTTTTTTGACAGGAATTGCCGCGGAGAAGATGTTGCCGTAGGTGGCTCGAAACTTCTCATTTCCTACCAGATATCTCAGTACAACGAAAATAACCGCTATAGCCAATGCTCCGACAAATATATCAACCATAGAATCCGCATATACCAACATCTTACGGGCAATGACAAAGAGGACTAAGGTCAGTATAGATTTGTGGGATCGGGTTAAGATCATCACGATCATCTCTAAGCCAACAACGAGTATTAAGACATGCCGCAAGAAATCACCAAATATTTCATAGGACATTTCTTTAGACTCAGCAACAATATTGTATATGTATTGGAACAAGTCAGGAATGCTCAGCAAAACTGCCACTGCAATAATAATTGCAATAATTACTTCAAAAAGCAAAATTGATTTTTGCACTTTTCGCATTAAACGTGTATTCATAATTTCCTACCTTGTTGAAGGTATATTCAGTATATACACATTTTACGTTTGACTCCAATATTTTGCTGTTCTCCAAGATTGATTGTTATGCTGGAATAGACTTGAGAGCAAAAAGTTAGAATCCGCCTGGGAGATAAACGGGATTGCTATGAAAATACAAATCATTGGCGCAGAATCTTTGGGTGTTAGAGGCTTATGCTGTCTGGTGCAGGTTGGAAATAGACGTATTTTAATCGATCCGGGTATTTCCTTGGGCTTTATCAGAAACGGGCTAAAGCCCCATCCTGTTCAAATTGCAGTTGGCCGGCAGGTTAAGCAGAGAATCATTGAGGAGTTGAGTAGTGCCACTGATCTTGTCATCAGTCATTTTCACGGTGATCATATACCCTTAAACGACGCCAATTTCTATCAATTATCCATCCTGGAAGTCGAAGAAATCCCCCAAAACATTTGGGCCCATCCTTGTGATCCGACCAGCAGGCGCCAAAGAGAACGCGAACTGGCTCTGGTTATAGGGCTTGATCGTAATCTCCGCCAAGCAGAAGGTAAAATTGATGAAGTACTGTCTTTTTCAGACCCGGTACCGCACGGTCAAGCATCACCAAATCAAGAGACAGTAAGCATGACCATCATCGACGATCAGCAAGATCGCTTTTTGCATGCGTCAGATATTCAGTTTTTGCATAGGCAAACAATCGACACTATTATTGAACTTCATCCGGATATTGTCCTGGCCAGCGGTCCGCCACTTTATTTGATAAGAGACAATCAAGCCTTAAGAACTAAGGCCTGGAATAATATTCTAAAACTCTCCGAATACGTACCATTGCTCATTCTAGATCATCATCTCCTGCGATCGACAGAAGGTGCTCTGTGGTTGGATGAGCTGGCGGGATTGACAAAGAATAAAATAATTTGTGCCGCAGACTTTATGAAAATAAATCGTTATTTGCTGGAGGCTATGAGAACAGAACTATATCAGACAATCCCCGTCCCGGATAAATGGCATGAAGAATTACAAGAAGGAAGTGCTGACCCCGCAGAATATTTAAAACACGCAGCAGAAGCATATGATTGGTTTAGCGACAATCCCGGTTTGGGGAAGGGCTACTGATTTTCAAATGTAGAAACTAGAAATATCCAGCGTCGATATGGGTTTGTCACTGTATAAATCATGCCAAACCCATATCTGGAATTCGCTTGTATTATTGAAAGAAAGCTAAATTATTATTCAATTAATAGTTCGTTATTTGTAAGATTATACCTATATTTTGCCTTCTGACTGTCTGCCAGTCTAAGTTCAATTGAAAGCACCGGTATACCATCACGGGTTTTCAATGACCATTCTTGCAGCTGGCTATTTGCTCCGGCTTCTTGAAGGACTCTATTTACTATTTCTTTTATATTGGAAGTACTTTCTTTAGTGATTTCGATATCTTTTTCTTTAAGAACTTTTTCCTTGCTTTGTATAATATTTCCGCTAATGGAATCTATGTATATCTTGAATTTCTTTTCATCAGTATATCCCTCTACTTCGTAGACATATGAACCAGCTTCTAATTCTAGCTCAATTTCCTTTATTCTTGCATTGGGATACTTCTCATAGGATATGTCCAGCGCATCGCCAGGGCTTAATCTAATATCTTCATATCTAACCATTTTCTACAATTACCTCTACCTTCTTCAAGCTGATTTAATCTAGTTAAATCAATGCCAACATTATTACTATTGTTAAAATCAAAGCCAAAAAGTCTCAAATCATAAAAATAGCCTTAGTTCTCAATTTCCTCGACAAATAAAACTCCTTCAAATTGAGAAATAATATCCAGAGCCTCCTCTTTTGAACAATCACCAGGCATGCGTAAGAGACAGAAAAGTCCGACACCCTGATAGCCCTCTGACGGAGCAAGCTCCAGATCAGACAGCTTCATCTTTTTATCTTCAACCCTGTTGATAAAAGTCTTGATCGACTCTAAATCCTGAAATAAAACATACAACTGCATTCTATGCAGAGTTTTTGCGTAGGCATTTTCTATTTTATCTGCAAAGGCTAATACCAATATAAGGACTAAAGCTGTCAGCAGTGCACCCAAATAAAAACCTATACCAATAGCCAAACCTACACCGGCAGTCACCCAGAGACCGGCAGCAGTGGTTAGACCTTTAACGCGATAATAACGAGTCACCATAATCGTCCCTGCACCCAAAAAGCCAATTCCGACAATTATTTGCGATGGCATACGGCTTACATCTACACCTTCGAAGTGCTCCGCCACAAACTGTGCAGTCATCGATATAATCGACGAACCAATACAAACAAGCATGTAAGTGCGCAAGCCTGCTGCACGCCTTTTCCTCATGCGTTCAAAACCTAAAATACCACCACACAAGAGTGCTAAAAGCAGTCGCACTATAACCGTAAGTTCGTTAAGCTCCATAAGTCCTAAATTATCAATTAGTGTTTGCATCTTCCTTCATCCTCCCTCTTTTTCAATTATAGATATTCCATTTTCTATTTGAAATCAACTTTTTATTTTGTCTTTTAGTAAAAGCAAAAACTTCTATAGATATTCATCTAGTTCACTTGCGATTAAATAGAAAAGCGTAATGAATATCAAAATACCACAGAATGCCCCTTCCAAGTCACTTCTGAACCAAAATTTTTTTGAAAACAAGGATCTTGGCCTCATCTTCTTCATGCAGAGAAAAATCGTTGAAACTTCTATGGATTACTAAAATTTGTTAGAGAATACATCAACCGGACAGATATTCAGTCCGGCTTTGCAGCTGATAGGCAAGGAAAAGAAGCAGGATGGCAACAAGTCCTAGAGAAGCTGTCGAAAACACCGTCTCTATTCCCATAAATTTACTCAAGGCCCAACCATGCGGTATGTACTGGCCCGCATATTCCATCCAGAAAGCCGGCAGGCGCAGGAGCGTACCACCGCCCAGCAGCGAAACGAAGAGTAAAAGGGAGGCGGGAACAAACCTCCGGTCCCCGGGAATCAAAGCCGCAAGCTGGCCAAAGGCAAGCATGAGAAGAAGCAAAACGGTCATGACAGGGATATAGTTGGCGGGACGCGTTATCGAAGGCATCAGTAGACGCGTAATTCCCACCATCAGGCCAACTTGTACAACACCTGCAAGAGCCAGGGCGATGAGCGTGGCCAAATAATCTCTCCTAAAACCTCCCGGGAGCGAGCGCATCCGCCCTTGGGTCGCGGCATCGGCTAAAATCAAGCTGGAGAGAAGCGAGAAGATAGAGAGAAAAAGTACTTCCACAGCAACATCAGGAACTTGGATAAGCGGCAGTGCCTCCCCCATTTGGTCATCACGGATAACCAGCCTCAACACAGCTCCTTCCTGCCGCGCTTGGTCCGCGCTCTCTGAAAAACGTCTGCTAAAATCTTCTTCCGACAGCGACTTGGCTCCTTCCAAAGACGAAAGATCTTTTTGCATCTTGGCATCCGACGCCAGAGCAAGCACTGCAATCAGATAGTTTTCGCGTATGAGATCGCCTGCCAGTTTATTCTTGCCTGCGATAAATTCAGAGGTGTACACGTCATCTATGTACACGGCGTCATTCCTATTTCCGAAATCCTCCGGAATAATCAAAACGCCGTCAAGTTGACCTAGTTCGATGGCCCGGTCGATTTCATCCTCCTGCACAGAAATCCAGCCAAATTCACTTTCATCAAGCAATCCTCTCAGTTTCCGGCTCTCCTCATTCTCTGCCAAATCGACATAAGCACCCTGAATATTTGACAAATCATTTCTCTCTGTTGTGGCACCGGCAAGCAGCGAAAGGAGCACCGGAATGATCAGGCAAAAGGCCAGCAGCAGAGGTCGGCGCGATAATAGACGCAGCTTAAGCAGAACAAGCGTTGCAATATTCCTCATACGCGCCTCCTCCAGCAGTAGAAGGCGGGAATAAAGGCGAGCAGAAGCGGCCAAAAACCCAAAAAGACACCGGACAATGCTATGACCCCCTTATTTAAAAAAGCACGATAAACTGTCTGCATCGCCGAATAGAGCGGGGTAAATCTGGCAGTTTGGTCCAGCCAGTGAGGAAAGAGAGACGTGGGATAAACTACGCCCCCCATAACAATAAATAAGAAAAAGATAAGCCATCCGGTCTGGAAAACACTCACGCCCGGGGCACGCACTCTACCCACTGCCAGCATAATTAAAGCCATCATTAAATACACGTACAAAAGAGTAAGCGAAATGGCTAGGATCGACTCAAGCACCCCCGCTATGCGTAATGTTATGAGCGGGGCCATAATCAACAAAAGCCACCATATAAGTCCTATTGCTAAGCGCACCAGCAGCAAAGATGTAGGGCCGGCAGACAGGAAAAGGCGGTCTTCGTACGAGGTCCCGGCAAGACGGATGGTTCCGGCCAGCACCCCCATCGCCGGCAGCAGGGCAAAAACAATCAGGACAGCCGAGACAGCATACAGTATGAGGTTGAAAGAAAGCAGATCGCCTGTTTTCACAAAACGGTCACGGTTCATATAGGTCATAACTGTGTTAAGTGAGTGACCCGTCGCCTTTTGCCAAGACGTATCCTCATCACCGCCTAAGTCGACATAAAGCTTTTGGTAGCCGAAGACAGAACCGTAGATGTAATTAAGTGAGGACGCATATTGCCTGACCAGAATAGCGACCTGATGTGACTCTGCCGGCATGCGTGGATTAAGCCATAACTCAATGGGATCTCGCTGAGAGCCGGTTTTTACTCCTGCCAGAAGATTGTGCGGCAGACAAAGCGCTACAATAATTTCATCCGCTTGGAGTCGCTCCATAGCCTGTGGAAGCGTATCTTGATAAATCGCAGTGATATAGCTAATACCCTTGAGATACTCGACCAGGAGTTCTCCCAGAAGCGATTGATCTTCGTCGATAATAGAGGCTGAAACAGATAAGTCGGGAATTTTCGAAGCATCCTCTTTAGATCCGTGTTGGTCTGCAAGGCCGAGCGCCAATGTCAGGATTAGCACCACTGCTAAGAGGGTCACAAGCAAAGCAGTCCTCGAGGCACGAAGATCGTGCTTAAACAAGGCCCAAAAAGCCCGCACCCTTTTTCGACATGCACCGTCCCGTAAATCTTGACGCCGGATCATTCCCCGGCCCTAGCTTTTTTTGACGACGGCAGCACTAAGCTCAGCCTTCTCAAGATAAAGAACATGTTCGCAAAGGGTCTCTAAAATATCCTCCTCGTGGCTTGAAACTAAGATTGTGCGTCCGCGTTGGCGCAGAAGATCCAGTCGTTCTAAAATCAGCTGTCGACTATGCCGGTCTGCTCCGGCAAAAGGCTCGTCGAGCAAAACAAGCAGAGGATCCCCCAAAAGGCCCACGATCAGGCTCACACGCCGCGCCATACCCCCTGAACATTCCCGGATGGGTTTCTCCAAAAAACCGGAGATCAGAGGATCCGAGGCCGCGAGCTCAAGAAAACGTTTGCGTTCAGACAAGGAAAATCCCCGCGCAGCTGCCCAAAAAAGAAGTGTCTCTCGCACCTTGAGCCGTTCATCAAGTGCCAAATCTTGCGGCACATAGCCTGTAAGTGCACGCCAGTGCGTACGTTGGTCGAGCGAAACGCCCTGGAAATGTACTTGGCCGCCGTCCCGCGAAAGGACGGAAGCCAAAATTTTCAACAAGGTGCTTTTGCCGGCTCCATTGTCCCCGGCAAGGCCAAATATCGTACCTAAAGATTGTTCAAAGCTGACAGCATCTAATACTTTGTGCTCAGCCCACGACTTGCTTAGGCTGGAGACAACTAGGCCTTGATCACTTTTATTTTCCTTGATCACAAGTCTTATCCTCTACAAGGCTACTCCATCATAAAGTCATCTAAATTAATTCCGAGTTGCCCAAGGGCCTCGAAAAGCTTATCCATCATGACCTCATCTTCCATCAACTCCATCATGGCATAGTCATCACTAAGATCAATGAAATCATCCACCATAGCATTATCAAAGCTAAGACTTGCCTCTGGAATTGCACGATGGTCAAAGCCCACATCAAGTGTTACCGGCATATCTAGATCTTGGACAGAGATTTCCAGGCTTCCTACTAAATGGTCGAGGCCATCTTTATTTTCAAGACGCCCCTGATATTTCAAGGAGATTGTTTGAGGCACGATATCTTCCATGTATAGATCATCCGAATACTGATCCAAATCATCAATATTCCTCACTTGGGCAGTAATAGTGCCAATTGGATATATGTCTTTGCCTTGGCTTTTGATTGTAAAGTTGGCGAAAGTTCCACGAACTACTTCGGTATCTAAGGACTGGATCTCATAACTACCTGTATAAAGACCATCTTCCAAGCTGTAATGGCTCAGATATTTAAATCCTGATTCACCTTCTGCTTCAAGTTCCAGCAAGCTGGCATATTGACCATTATCTTCGGTAAGAAGGGAGGCAAACATTACCTCCTGCAATTCTCCGTCAATCGTGTTTGACAGGAAAAATTTCCCACCGACAGGATTGTTTTTTGCATCAACATAGAGAATTCGTTCCAGCTCGACCTTGAAATCTTCCGGATTAGCATTTATTTCACTCAACATCTCATTGAGCCCGTCTGTAAACTCCTGATAAGCCGAGCTGCCTTCTGCAAGTTCCATGGATTTGTCGATAGCCTTAACAAATCGCTCAATATCCGGACTGTCAATCATATAAAGCAAAACTTCCTTGGCCATAGGCGCAAAATCGTCAGCAGCGACTTTTACTTTATAGTAATTTAATTTCTGACTAACATTTCCTACTACAAGTGTTTCCCCTTTGACAAGCTCTGTTTCTCCAACGTGTTTAAAGAAAATTTCCTTGAGATCACGCGAAATAATATCCATGGTTTCACTTGAGAAAACTTTCAAGTCGTCACGCATTCCACTCATTCCGGCAAGGGATTCATCGAGGGGAAGGGAGACACCACTCTCATATTCCATCATTTCTTCAAGATAATCTTTCGATATAGCCAGGGGTTTAGTTAATATCTCCGGTACAGAAATCAAATAATAATTATCAACATCACGGAATTGGGCAGAAAGAATATTACCTGTTTCGCCTCGTCTGCCAATACCTATCGAGGTATTGATGTGCGGATTTGCTTGGTCAAGATCGACCTGACTCTTCATATTTATACGCAGACCGGAAAGGACAGCCATAATGGCTGCTGTCTCCTCATCCATGACATCAGTTTTCACATCGAAAGTCAGGTCGGTTTCGTAACCATATTTTGTCTGTTCGAGAAATTCTTCACCTGCCTCACGCATGGTATAGAGTGGAGAATCTTTGGCAATAATTGTTGAAGCCAACTCGGCCTTTTGCCACTTCTTTTCCGTTGACATGAGCAAGTCTTTTCCAAAAACGAAATAGCCGGCAACCAACAATGCCACTACCACGATAATAGAAATGATAGCAATCAGCCCGCCGCGCTTACGCTTTTCCTTCGTGGGCGGCGGCGTGGGAGCATAGGCGTAGGTTTGCTGTGCCTGAGGGGCGCCGTAACCGTAGCCCTGTGGATGTTGCTGAGGCGGCGGAGTCGTGTAGCCGTAGCCGGGTTGCTGACCGGGTGCCTGTGGCTGCGGTGGAGCCACATAGTCTTGTCCGGGTTGTTGTACGGGTACTTGAGGCGGTGGAACTACATAACCCTGTCCGGCTTGCTGCACGGGTGCTTGCGAATCTTGATAGTCGTCAACTGTTGCTTTCTCCTGCTCTTCTGCAGGAATATGAGCAGGAGGCGTTTCCATCTCACTCTCAGTAGCAGCAGCAGGCTCACTTTCTTCGGGCTGCGGCTGATCCGCAGCTGCTTTATTTACTTCAGTTTGCTTTTCCTCTTGTGCATCGACTGTCTGGCCACATTGCGTGCAAAATTTCGCACCCTCGGGCAATTCAGCACCACATTGTTTACAATAATTCATAGATTATTTCCTCCTACTTGTCTGCCGTCTGTTCTCTGCCAGGTAAAGAGTCGAATTTCCAATGTTCTTCAAGCGAAAATTGACCAATTCGTTTAATAATTATAATAATGATTAATTATACCAGTTTTCAAACTATTTAGTGGTCTGAATTGTCAATTACATTTTTTGTCAGTGGTGCTAGCATAGAAAGTGGACAGGTCAAACGGACAGAAAATGCCATAGAATAGAGCTAGGCAAAGGAGTAAGTTATGACCAGTTACAGTCCGGAATTTAAGGCAGATGCAGTAGCATATGTACGAGATCATCCCGAGAAGTCAGTGGCAAAATGTGCAGCCGATTTAGGAGTTAATACCAACACTTTACACGGTTGGCTGTCTAAGAGCAGAACGGGTAAAGAGCTTCATCGAGGCTCCGGGAACTATGCTTCAGACGAAGCAAAGGAAATCGCGCGCTTAAAGAAAGAACTGCGTGATACCAAGGATGCTCTCAATATTCTAAAAAAAACTATAAAAATACTGGGCGAATAGATCACGGTCTTCATATCGAAATCGAGATCGAAAAGGAGCGTATCAAGAAAGAAGAGGAGCGCAAAATTAACGTGAAGGGCGTGCTGGACAAGCTGGACTTAGCTCCCAGCACGCACTATAAGATACGTCAGCATAAAGAACTCTCCAGGCAAGAGGCGAGGAAAAGCGAAGTTATGGATCAAATAAGAGCGATTTACAAAGCATCTCATCAAATATATGGAGCACCAAAGATAAGGCAAGAGCTTAATAAAAAGGGGCACTGTATTTCCGAAAAGACAGTGGGCAACTACATGCGCGAAATGGGTCTTAAAGCGCATTATATAAAACCCTACACCGTCACAACGATTGATTCGGATTTTAGCAATGAACTAAGAAACATACTGCAACGAGACTTTAACCCTGAGAAGCCTAACTGTTATTGGTGCAGCGACATCACTTATATTCATACAAAAGATGACGGTTTTGTTTATCTGGTCAGCATTATGGATTTATTCTCCAGGAAGATTATTGCCTGGGAGTTATCTCGAGATTTAAAAGCAGATGCCGTTGTCTGCTGTCTGCGTAAGGCTATAGCTAACCGTAAGGGCATCAAGGCAAAGGTTGCACATTCAGATCGGGGCTGCCAGTACGTCAGTCAGGCCTATTTAGAAGAACTGGGCATGGAAGTGGAAGTTAGCTATTCCGATAAGGCTAATCCCTGGGATAATGCCTGCATGGAATCGTTCCATGCTCTCATAAAGAGAGAATGGCTTTATCGCTCTGAAATAAAAGATTATGATCATGCCCGCAGATTAATCTTTAAATATATCAATGCTTTTTACAACACTGTCAGAATCCATAGTCATTGCGATTATCTATCACCAGATGACTTTGAGTTACAGTACGACAAACTAGAGAATATAAGTCTTAACAAGATCGATATGAAAATCGCTTGTTAACTGTGCGTTTAACTTGTTCATAAAATTGACGTAGTACCAGTGTTCTACAAG
>LFRM01050656.1_pt1 | contig 11026 bp, 10 predicted proteins | sample 618341 | NCBI WGS metagenome assembly LFRM01 (sample SAMN03654438, study PRJNA283298) | anaerobic digester metagenome | isolation source: pool of bioreactors CSTR01a, CSTR02a, and CSTR03a thermophilic anaerobic... | place: Denmark: Kgs. Lyngby | collected 2014-05-21
ACTTGATGATGTTTGATTCTGAGAATCCTGACAAATTCTCCAAATGGTGTATAGGCCATAGTCAGTCCTCCTTTCTGACACCATAAACCATATCACGCAAACAACCTTTTGTCAAGTAATAATATTAACCTCATTTTGGTTAACAAACTCTTTGTAGTAAGTCTCATTACTTAAATGTAGACAAAGAAGTCTCCTGTCATCGTAGATAAATCTAACAGACTCTCTTCAAAGTTCCATGTTCTGTTGTTTATGCTTCGACGGCATATCGCGTTCGGCTCGTCTTCGTGCGTTTAGCTCATCCGCACGTTTCTGACTTTTCGCAAGCCTGTCGCGGATTGACTCTTTGATTGGCTCCTTGATCTCTGACTTCTTCTTCGGGGACTGGAACATAGAGTCCAGTCTTTCCGAGATATGCTGTGTCACCCCTTTAAACCTGTTCATGACTGCCGAGAATACTGCTTCGATGGTTCGAGCCGTATCCGGAGTAAAGGTATAACTACGGAAAAGGGAGTTACGAGTATCCGCTATGATCTCGAAGTCTTCATTTCTGACTTCTTCCCGGACTGTGTCGGTTACTGCTTCAACCGCTTTCTCATAAGCGACATCCGCGATTTCTTCTACAAATGCTTCCGTGTCAGAAATCTGAATTGTAATTTTTTCCAGTTCAGCTTCCTTCTTCTCGATCTGCTGATCCCGAATTGCCAACATCTCTTTTTGCTTCATCAGGATATAATCCTGTTTCTCCAGATATGCCCTGCCGCCCGCTCCGGCTCATGATCCAGATGCAGGCCATGAGCCTTGCAGACAACAAAAAGCATCTCACGGCAGGCGGCATCAAATGTCTTTTTTCGGTTGTTCATCTTGCCCGGTTTCTGATCCGGATACGGCAGTTCAAAGCCCAGAGCTTCCAAAGCTTTTTCCTGCTGTGGCGCGATTTCTCCATAACGGTTTTCGCAATCAAAGACATGACGTTCATGGATATGCGGTGTCGCTTCGTCAAGATGCAGCGACCAGTCCAAGATGTGGATGTGGTCCCCAAAGCGACGCTCAAATTCTTCAAAGAACTCCACCGCGATCTCTGCGAGTACTGCCGGGGAGACAGACTTCTCCATTGTGCCAATCTGAATCAGCGATTCCTCCGGACAGGTCTTTTTATCCCGCCAGAGATCTTCAGTCGACCGGTCTCTGTTTGAATGTCCGGCCTTCCGGTTTCGCTCATGTTGCGCTTCACAGAAATCATCATAATGCTCCAAATAGAAAGCCCGCTCAATCTGTTCAAAGGAGTAAACGATTCGATCCTCCTGCTCCTGATCTTTCGGAAAATGAAATCCCTGGTAGCAGTCCCAGTAGACATTTTGTTTCGCACGTTCCTGGTCGATGTGTTCACGGTTTTCCAGATCAAACCGTCGGTCGTTATGCCTGGGATTATAGGCTCCATGTCTGCCCGACCGGCCATTGTGTCTTGTCAATTTCATCTATAACAATTCCTTTCTTTTTTCAAAATCATGTTTTCCCCCTGCCTCAACAAATTCACAAAAGGCATGTGTTTGTCGGCAGGTAATACCCAGTACGAAGTGTCGATTCTCAACACTTCACTGGGCAGGGCTGCCGCCCTTGACCCGCTTTCCGGTTCCGGAGGTTCTTAACACCACTCCGAAACCGGGAGGAGCTGCGCCGCAGCCTTCACCGCAGTTTCTTCCTTCGCCGCTTTAACAGGGACGTGACACGTCCCTGTCAGTATCGGACAGGGAGAAATCACCATCGGAAGTCCTCCGGGATTCCCCTGCTGTCCAGATACTTTTGCCTGGCCTCTTCGCGCTCCGCATCAGTGCCCGCTGTTTTGTATTTCGTATAAAGCTCGCGGGCACACATGGTATTCAGTTTTCGCTTCAGATCCATTCGGATCTTCGCTTCATTTTCATCGAATCCGAAAAGATGGAACTTGATCAGATCGATGAAAAGCTCATACGATATCTGTACGTTTTTCTGCATCTGTCCCTCCTCTGTGACAGTTGTGACGGCTGTGACAGTTTTTCTATAGCGGTCCGGTATCCGTAAAACCGTCGCAGCTATCACAGCCGTCACGCTGATCATTCTTTCTTTTCTGTTTCTTCCTTCGGCTTCATCTTCGTCAGCTTTATGCATCTGCTGAAATGAGACCTCGTGCTTTCATACCGGATGCCGTATTCATTGAACAGTCGTTCCGCACTGACATTCAGCTTTCGGCCGAGTGAGTTTGCAGCAATTGAGATATCCGGATCTATCTTCATCAGGTTTTCCAAAAGCAAGGAAGCCGTTCCTTCAACTCCGATTGTGCTATCCGTAAATAGTTTTGAGACGGCCTCAAGCACTGGATCCGGCGGTTCCTTCCAGGGTTCGGTCTCGGCAGAAACGAAATTCCAGAAGCATCTCTCCTGATCAAATTCGAGACTCAGTTCCTGATCCTGCTGATCCCTGCCGACGATAGAGAGGACAGCCGTCCTGTCCGTTCTCTGTTCGACCTGTTCAGCAAATGGTACGAACAGGCAGAAAAGGTACATAAAGGCGAACTCACCAAGGAGGAATATGATTCCTGGCGCTACAACTTCTCCGAGGCAGACCTCCCGGGGATCCATGTGAAGGTCACTCCCTCACAGGAACTGAGCGATGCTCTGATTCGTATATCAAAGGAAAAAGGGGAAGACTAGAACCCGTCAGCAGATTTCAAAATCCACAATAGGGCAAAAAGAAAAACCTTACCGATTCTCCAGTTTGATTCTGAAGATCAGTAAGGTTTTTTAGATCGTATAAATGAGAGATTACGCAGTGAATATCAAAGAAATGTTGCCAATCTGTTGCCAGCACTTAACGGAATTTGTTTGGAACCCGCATAAATACTGACTTCTTTTTGGGCGTTTTCTTATTCATACTCTACCGTTGCAGGCGGCTTCGGCGTGTAATCGATCAGCACGCGGTTAATGCCCGCCACCTCGGTCGTAATGCGGTTCACAAGGTGATCGATCAGCTCTGCCGGAAGATGCTCAACAGTCACTTCCATGACGTCGGTCGTATTGATCGCGCGGATGATACAGGGCCAGTTGAAGGTCCGCTTCCCATCCGTGACGCCGGTCGATTTGAAATCGGGAACGACAGTAAAATACTGCCAGACTTTTCCTTCCAGCCCGTTCTTTGCGAACTCTTCACGGAGGATCGCATCGGATTCACGGACTGCCTCCAGACGGTCGCGCGTGATGGCTCCGGGGCAGCGCACGCCAAGGCCCGGACCCGGGAACGGCTGACGGTAGACCATATTGTCAGGGAGTCCCAGCTCTTTTCCGACGATACGGACTTCATCCTTAAAGAGGATGCGGACCGGCTCAACGAGCTCGAACTTCAGATCTTCCGGAAGTCCGCCCGCGTTATGATGCGCCTTGATGCCGGCTTCGCTTTCCAGAATGTCCGGCCAGATAGTGCCCTGCGCAAGGAACTCGATCCCGTCAAGTTTCCGTGCCTCTTCCGCAAAGACTTCTATGAACTCACTGCCGATAATGTGTCTCTTCTCTTCCGGATCGGTCACTCCCGCAAGTTTATCCAGGAAACGGTCCACAGCATCAACATAAATCAGATTGGCGCCAAGCTCTTCACGGAAAACTTTGATGACTTGCTCCGGCTCGCCTTTTCTTAAAAGGCCGTGATTGACATGCACGCAGACCAGCTGATCTCCGATAGCTTTGATCAGCATAGCCGCTACTACGGATGAATCCACACCGCCTGAAAGCGCAAGAAGAACTTTTTTGTCCCCTACCTGCTCTTTGATATATGCGATCTGATCCTCGATGAATGCTTTCGCAAGCGCAGGCGTCGTAATTCTCTCCATATCCTCCGGTCTGACATTTCTGTTGTCCATACGTTTTCTCCTCCCAAAACATAGTTTTGATGTTTGACTTAATGGCCTCGGATAACTGTTTTGCAGCCACATATGCCTCAGGCATTCGCGGGCAAATACGTCTCCTGTCCGCGCATAAAAGATGCCGCGCATTGAACATACCGCCATTTGGGACTTTATTGTATTACCACATTATAAAATATGTTCTTCTTGAAAAAAACTGACAATCTGTTAGAAATTTGTCTCCTTTGGACTTCATTTTTCTCAAATCTGCACAGTCAGCAGTCCTGATAAAGGCTCGATGAACAGTCGTCAGGGCACTTATGTGCGGTGCCTGATTTTCTCTCGCAGCGTTCCGGACATACTTCCGGACCGGCTGAGGGCACTTGCCCAGCGCTCGAAAATGAAGACCGAAACAGCTTCCGCATGCAGACATCTCCCGTCATACTCTCTTGGGATACTTTGCCAGTACATCTACCTCACAGATGCGGAAACATGGATGTCTCTCAGACTCTCTCAAGATACTTCGCCAGCACCCGGTACATATCAAGCGGTCCGAAAGGCTTCGCCAGATGATTGTTCATACCGGCCTCATAGCTCCTGCGGATATCCTCCTCGAACGCGCTCGCCGTCATCGCGATGATCGGCACCTCCAAAGAGCCATCGATCTCACTCTCCCGGATCGCTCTGGCTGCGAGCAGTCCGTCCATGACCGGCATGCGGATATCCATGAGGATCAGGTCAAAATCTCCGAAATTATCGGTATAGGCGTCCACCGCCTCCTGACCGTTCATCGCAGTGACCACCTTAAAACCTGCGCTCTCGAGCATCTTGCAGCCGATCTCAATGCTCAGCATATGATCATCTACCAGAAGGATCCTGCCTCCCTTAAAATGATACTCTTCCTGAGGGATGGGAGCCCTCTTTATGTATGCGTTATACCTTGGAGCGGGTACCGGAAGCGTCAGACGGATCACGACCCGCGTCCCTCCGTCCTCACTGCTGGCAACCTCGACTTTTCCGCCCATCGCTGCGAGATTCCTCTTCGCAAGCGCAAGTCCGAGTCCGATTTCGTCATCTTCCGATTCTCCGTGGGGCGGTTCAAAAATCGAAGAAAGGTATCCTGTATCGACCCCGATACTGTTGTCGGCAATCACGAATTCAAACCTGACCTGGTTCTTCTTATGGCCGGACACTGCGACAGCCATCCGAACACTTCCGCCGTTTCCTGTGTAGCTGAATGTGTTCTCGACCATCTTTACGAGCACCTGCTCGAGGCGATACCGGTCCGCGATCACTTCACGGGGCACGTCGCTGCCGATGCTGATTGAAAAATAAAGCCCCCGCTCTTCCGCCATCCTGGAAAGCTCTGCCTCCACGATTTCAAGAAGCTCGATCATATTCATTTTCTCCGGGCGAAGGACGATCCCGCTCTCCTCGATATCCTGCAGATCAAGAAGGTCTCCGATAATCGTGTTCAGGTTCTCACCGGATACTATGATCTGCTCGAGATACCCCTTCACCTTTTCAGGATTATCCAGATCAAGCTGCGCGATCTCGGCGAGGCCGATGATCTGGCTCAAGGTAGTGCGGAGATCCTTGCTGGCTCTCGAAAAAAGGGTGAGACTGTTGTAATATCTCCCCTTCTCTCCCTCCTTTACACCTGTATTCTCTTCCGGACGTTCATTCTCTTCCATTGAATCTCCTCATCTATATGTGCAGTTTACACATATTTCTATTTCCTCATCTATATGTGCAATTTACACAGAATTCCATTTTCAAGTCTCGCTCGCGAGACTTGAAAATGGAATTCGTGTCAGCGTCAGCTGACATAATACCTAAACGAATCCCTGCGCATCCTCGCGGAGCGCATATCTCAGTGGGGGAATGACACCCGCCACTGAGACTGGTTTGTCGCCCCCGCCTATAGAGGCGAGGGGCATCTCACACTGAGATATCTTTTCGCAATCATAGCACCATTTGCCCGGGAATTACAGGTGAATCTTACGATTTTTTCATTTTAATGAGAGGTCACTATTCAGCACCCCACAAAATAAAAGATTTACAGAACGAAATGCTTGCATTTCGGGCAAAATCAATTTTTTTGTGGAACGGTCAAGGTGCGTACAGGCATTTTGCTCTCCGGCATAAAGAGGCTGTTGCAGCAGGCAGTGACGATACCCTATATCGCAGACATTTGCAAATAAAGTCTGAAATATATGATAGCTTCACGCCTTGATGCAACAGCCCCTTCTTTCTGTCTGTTCTCTGCTGATTACGGTTTTTCTGCGGCTGAAACGCTTATGCCGATCACAGCTCTTCTGACACTTACATTCTGTCTGCAGATTACAGGACATGTACATTCTGCGGATCGAACGCTACATAAGCCTTATCCCCGACCTCGTACACCTTCTTATTCTTCGGATTAAAGTCTGTGATCTTGACCATCGTGTCCCCGACCATGACATGATAGTTCTGATAACTTCCCATGAAGCAGCTGAGGATGACATCGCAGGGCAGCTGGCCCTTATCGGCAATGACCGCCGACTCCGGACGAAGAACGAGCGTACACGGATCGCCGACCGAGAAGTTACCGATGTCTTTGACATCGACCTTCATGCCGTTAATACGCGCCGCACCGTCTTTGCCATTTTTCGTTATCAGTTCTCCGCGAAGGAAATTCGCCTCGCCGATAAAGTCGGCAACAAACTCACTCTTCGGATGATAGTAGATCTCCTGCGGCGTTCCCATCTGTGCAACGACACCCTTCTCCATGATGATGATCTTATCGGATATCGCCATCGCCTCGCTCTGGTCATGCGTAACATAGACCGCCGTGATGCCGGCCTCCTGCTGGATTCTGCGGATCTCTGTACGCATCGTGACGCGGAGCTTTGCATCCAGGTTGGACAGCGGCTCGTCGAAAAGAAGGACGCCCGGCTCAAGGACCAGCGCACGCGCGAGAGCGACACGCTGCTGCTGACCGCCGGAAAGCTGGTTGGTCATACGGGCTTCCATGCCCTCAAGTCCTACAAGACCGAGGATGTTCGTGACCTTTGTCTTGATCGTCTCCTTGTCCATCTTGCGGAGCTTCAGGCCGTAAGCTACATTGTCGAAGATATTGTAGTGGGGAAGAAGCGCATAACTCTGGAAAACCATAGCCGTGTCGCGCTTGTTCGGCGTGAGCGCGTTGATCGGCTCTCCGCCGAGATAGATCTCGCCCTCGTCCGGGCTTTCAAAACCCGCAATCATACGCAGCGTGGTCGTCTTGCCGCAGCCGGACGGACCGAGAAGTGTCACAAAACTGCCAGGCTCGATATCGAGCGATGTATCGTGGACCGCATAAAAATCCTTTTTCGTTTTCGGATCCTTATAAATCTTGGAAATATGTTCAAGGCGTACGCCCTTTTTCTCTTTAGCCATAGCCGTTAACCCTCCTTATATGCCCGGCTCGTACCGAAATACTTGATGACCAGGTTCATTAGCATAACCGCACTGTACGTTATCAAGATCAGAATCGTTGCAAATGCGCACGCGATACCGTATGCACCCTTCTCCGCGAACTCATTGATCTGAACCGTAATGAGCAGGAACTGCGGAGTGACGAGAAGAATGATCGCACTGATCGCCGTGATACTTCGTACAAATGCTGTTACAAGACCGCTCAGGAAGCTGTCCTTGATGAGCGGCAGCGTGACCGTCATAAATACCGTAAAGCTGTCTGCACCCATATCGTATGCAGATTCCTCAATACTCTTGTCGATCTGGCGGAGAGCCGAGATACCGCTTCGTGTTCCGGTAGGCAGGCTTCGAACGATAAATACGATGACCAGGATCGTGCCTGTGCCGTAAAGACCCTGCAGAAAACCGGTACGGAACACACCTGCGGAGAAACCGCGGATATATCCGATACCGAGAACCGTACCGGGAACCGCCATGGCCAGCATCGAGACCGCCTCGATAAATCCCTTGGCTTTGAAGCTCCTTTTTACGACCAGATACGAAATGATCATGGAAAGCAGAGCGGTAATCGGTGCGGAGATAAAGGACAGGACGAAGGAATCCTTGAATGCCTTGAAGCCCTTATATCTCGTGAATACCTGCTGGAACCATTTTGTCGTGAGATGGAAATCGTAGCCCCAGGTCTTGAACAGTGCTCCGAACGGTACACAGATATACATAAGGCAGACGAAAAGCGCCAGCAGTGAGCAGAGGATCGTCAGAGGAACTGTTACGCTCCTGTCCTCAATAAGCATTCTCTGACGGGAGGCCTTGCCCGAAAGGGTAGCGGTACTCTTTGCCTCCAGATAATACTTCTGGACAATGAACATGATAAGTGTTATGCACAGAAGCACAACAGCCATCGCAGACGCGCCTTCCTTGTCATAAGCACCTGTGATCTGAAGGTAGATCGTCGTTGCAAGCGTATCATAGGAGCCGCCGATAATCATCGGGTTCGCGAAATCGGCGATCGACTCGATGAATGTTACCAGGAATGCATTGCCGAGTCCGGGCAGGATCAGCGGCAGTGTCACTGTCATAAAAACGCCCCAGCGGGAAGCACCCATGTCCCGGGCTGCTTCCTCGAGGGAGGGATCGATATTTTTGAGAAGACCTCTCATCATCATGTAGCAGACCGGGAAAAATGTCAGCGTCTGAACGATGGCAATGCCCCAGAAGCCGTACACGTTATTGTCATAGATATGCAGCAGATAGCGGGTAATGATACCGGCTTTTCCGAACAGCATGATCATGGACAGAGAGAGAACGAAAGGCGGTGAGACGACCGGCAGCATGGAAACTACTTTGAAGAGTCCTTCCAGAAGCCGTGTCTTCAGTTTGACATATACTTCCACGTAGGCAAAGAGCAGTCCGATCAGTGCGGAAGCAATACCTACCAAAAAGCCTACTTTCAATGTGTTCGTGATAGCTCTACGGAAGTTCTTCATGGCCATGATGCGCCTGAAGACTCCCAGACCTATGCCCTGATCCGTCACAAAACTGTCGACCAGAAGGATCGCCAGCGGGTATAGGATGAACAGGGTAAGGAAGGCTATCAGTACGACAATTGTCGTCACCATGATAGGATCCGCAAAGAATTTTTTGCGATCCAGAGCGGCGCCTTGACTTTTAGCCATAGTGATAATTCCCCCTTTTTATGAATGTTCAGGATGCTGCGGTGTGCCTGAAAACATTCGTTTTCATATTCCACTGCAGACATCTCCGACATGATTTGAAGCTTGACCCGCTTGTCTATGCAAATATGTCATAAGAAATTGACTTGAGGCTGCCGCGAAGCGTCATGTCAGGCACTTCGCTTCCACCGGCAGCCTCTTACATTCTGGAATTTATGGTACGCTGCGGAGAGCGGAGTCATCTGCAGGTAATATTTCCCAGATAACACTTACCCTGCGCAAATGCCGCTTACTCAGTCTCGAAACGGTCGTCAGCTGCGCTGCCGAGTGCATTCATGACTTCCTCAACGTACTTTGTAGTATTCTCTTTAGCATCCTCGAAGTCATATTCCATGACATTTTCCGGATCAAGACCGAAGTCAGCTGCCACTTTCGGCTGCTGGGCGTTGTCAAGTACGAGGAACTGATAGGAGCCGTTCTGAGCTGCGAGCTCAACGCAGTCCGGGCTGAGTGCATACTCGATCCAGAGCTTCGCTGCATTCGGATGCTTGCAGCCCTTGAAGATGGCGGTAGCACCGACTTCGAAGGATGTGCCTGTGGACGGGATGATCAGGTCAATGTTGCCGTATCCGTTGTCCTCGATCTGAGTGATACCGTCATGCAGGAAACCGATACCGATGACACACTCGCCTGTACCTACGTTCTTGGACGGGCCGGAGCCGGATTTTGTGTAGACCTGAACATTCTTGTCGAGATCAACAAGGTACTGGATGCCTTCATCATGTCCGTACTTCTGGATCATCGTGTTGACAACAAGCTTGGCTGTTCCGGCTGTGTTGTAGTTGGAAAGCCAGATGAGACCTTTGTACTTGGGATCAAGAAGATCCTTCCAATCCTTCGGCTCCTCGATACCCATACGCTCAAGTTCGTCCCTGTTGACCATGAAACCGAGGATGCCCTTGTAGATGCCGTACCAGTAACCGTCAGCATCACGGTATACATCGCCGATCAGATGGCTTGCATTCTCTGCTTCATATGCTTCCAGAAGGCCTTCCGAAGCTGCAATGTTATAGGGATCTGTTGTACCGCCGAACCAGACGTCACCTGACGGATTGCCGGCTTCCTCTTCGATCTTGGACTGAACTTCACCGGTTGACAGTCTCTGATACTGAACTTCGATTCCGTACTTTTCCTGGAAATTTTCGCAGGCAGCTGCAAGATATTCTTCTTCGCAGGATCCGTAAACGACCAGTTTGCCTTCTTCCTTGGCAGCAGCGATCAGATCGGAATTCGCTGCATCTGCTGTGCCGGTGTCAGCTGTCGCTGCGGACGAGGAAGAACCTCCGCCGCCGCATGCCGCCATGCCGAGCGCCATTGCACCTGCCAGTAACAATGCCAATACCTTTTTCATGTGATACCTCCTTTGAACTTTTGCCGGTATCCCTTTTGTGCGTTTTGCACAAAGGGATACAATTTTCCGCGTTCTGTCTGGCTATTATTCTAATACATTCGGCAGAAAAAGTAAAGTATCCGAAAGACGACCGGCATACAAAAAGAACTGCCGCACACCCCCGGACGATGGACCGCGCTTTCTATAAGGAGCGCTCCGTCGTTCTTGCCCGGCAGGAAAGAGCATGCTATGATATTCAGAGCGAACAGGCTTTTTCGGTACAGGCAAAGGAGGAGCACAATACAGATGAGTGATGTATTGAAAATGCTTACTGAGTGGGGCTGCGACATTCCCGCCGCACTGCAGCGCTGCGGCGGCGATACGGAGTTCTACCTTCACTGGGTAAGCGAATTCGTCAGAGATCCTGACTTTGAAAAGCTGAATCTTGCGATCCGTTCAAAAAATTATGAGGCCGCATTTGAGGCCGCTCACGGGCTGAAAGGGTCCTCCGGAACGCTTGGTCTCACACCTCTCTATGAGGCGGTCTGTGCGGTCGTCGAAAATCTGAGATACGAGCCGGGGGAGACCCTTGAAGAGGACTATGAGACCATGCGGCTCACTTACGGCCATTTTACG
>LFRM01177594.1_pt1 | contig 11024 bp, 11 predicted proteins | sample 618341 | NCBI WGS metagenome assembly LFRM01 (sample SAMN03654438, study PRJNA283298) | anaerobic digester metagenome | isolation source: pool of bioreactors CSTR01a, CSTR02a, and CSTR03a thermophilic anaerobic... | place: Denmark: Kgs. Lyngby | collected 2014-05-21
GTGGAAGATAGTAAGAATTAATGGCGATGGCTCAGTAAGACTTGTATATAATGGAACAGAAGCTCAGTTTAATGATAGTAGTACAATGAATGATACTGGAGCAAATACTCAAATTCAAACTGTAGCATGGAACTTATCTAATTATAATGATGCTAAGTATGTCGGATATATGTATGGTGGAGCTAACGGAGTAGCATCAACCCAAAGACATGGTACTACAAGTGTTTCAGCTACTTATAATGAAACATCAACAAATATGAAAACTGTACTTGAAACCTGGTATCAAAATAATATAGCAGGAAAATTATTTGAATCAGATATAGTAGATAATCTGTTTTGTAATGATCGCCAGCTTCAAAGTGATCCGGCAGTAGGAGGAGAAGCAACAGGGCCAGGTTATGGAAATACTGGTGTTACAACAAATTACGCACCATTTTACCGATTAGTAAGAAAATACGCCCCAACATTAGAGTGTGGATTAGCAAATGATCGATTTACTACAAATGCAGATACAACAAGGGGAAATGGAGCTTTAGGCTATCCAGTCGGATTATTAACTGCCGATGAGGCGGCAATGGCAGGAATAATACATATTGTAGATAATTATACTAATTATTTATACACAAATCAGAATTGGTGGACTTTTTCCCCGGACTACATGTACCATACCGGCGATGCGCGCATGTTCGTAGTTACTTCGTATGGTTTTCTGTACTACAACTATGTCGACGAACAAAGTGGGGTTAGGCCTTCAGTTTCAATCAAGGGTGATGTTATAGTATCAGGTGATGGCTCAAGTACTAATCCATTTAAAGTAGTAAATTAATAGTGTATTTAAGTATACGCTATTTTTTATTTATATTTTCAGTATATGTGTTTTTATGATATAATTTTTCAAAGAAGGAAAGTGATTTAAATGAATTTAAAAGATTTATATATTAATTTTTTTATAGAAAAGGGACATAAACAAATACCATCAGCACCAGTAGTTCCAATTAATGATCCATCGGTTTTATTTAATACAGCTGGTATGCAGCCTTTAATACCATATTTAATGGGTCAAGAGCATCCTTATGGTAAGAGGCTTGTTAATTATCAAAAGTGTATTAGAACTAATGATTTAGAAGAAATAGGCGATAACACTCATCATACTTTTTTTGAAATGTTAGGTAATTGGTCACTTGGTGATTATTTTAAAGAGGAATCGATTAATTATAGTTATGAATTTCTAACTGATGTTTTGAAAATCCCGGTTGAAAAATTAGCTGTATCAGTTTTTGAAGGTACTGGAGATATTCCCCGAGATGAAGTAAGTGCTGATGCGTGGAAAAGATTAGGTATTAAAGAAGAAAGAATTGCTTATTTAGGAGTTGAAGATAACTTTTGGATAGCTGGAGATTCTGGTCCGTGTGGTGGTGATACTGAAATCTTTTACTGGAGATCAAGTGAACCGGTAACAGTAGTGTTTGATCCTGAAGATGATAACTGGGTTGAGATATGGAATAATGTCTTTATGGAGTTTTATAAAGCAGCTGATGGCAAAATTACTGAACTTGATAATAAAAACGTTGATACCGGAATGGGCTATGAAAGAGTAGTAGCGGTTTTAGAAGGAGTTAATGATAATTATTTATCATCAGTATGGATTGATGTTATAAAAAAATTAGAAGAAATTACTAATTTACCATATGAAAATAATGAGCTATCAATGAGAATTATAGCTGATCATTTAAGAACTGCAGTATTTATATTAGGTGATGAATCTATGATTAAACCATCTAATACAGATCAAGGTTATATTTTAAGACGATTAATAAGAAGAGCTATAAGGCATGCCCGAAAATTAAATATTGATATTAATAGTAATTGGGAAGAACTAATAGGTATCATTATTATTGATAAATATTCTAAATATTATGACGAGTTATCTAAAAATGAAGATATTATCTTAGATGAATTATCTAAAGAGAAAGTTAAATTTAACCGAACATTAGAAAAAGGCTTAAGAGAGTTTGAAAAACTAATAAAATATTTAAATAACGAAAATATAATAGATGCATCTTCAGCATTTAAATTATATGATACTTATGGGTTTCCAATTGAATTAACTGAAGAACTAGCAAAAGAATATAATAAAGAAGTTGATGTAGAAGGTTTTTATAATAAATATAAAGAACATCAAGAAAAATCAAGAGCAGGTTCTCTTAATAAATTTAAAGGAGGATTAGCAGGAGATTCTGCTACTGAAACAAGATTACATACTGCATCTCATCTTTTAAATGCAGCTTTAAAAATAGTAGTTAGTTCAGATATTCACCAAAGAGGATCTAATATAAATAGTGAGCGTCTTCGTTTTGATTTTAACAGTGATCATAAATTAACTAAAGAAGAAATAGAACAAGTTGAAAATTTAGTTAATAAATGGATCAAAGAAGAATTAGATGTAAATATTATAGAGATGACTAAAGAAGAAGCTCTATTATCTGGTTCTGAATGTATGTTTATAGATAAATATCCAGATATTGTTAATGTTTATAAAATAGGTGATATTTCTAGTGAATTATGTGGAGGACCTCATGTTAAAAATATAGGTGAATTAGGAATTTTTAAAATTATAAAAGAAGAATCATCATCTGCTGGTGTTAGAAGAATAAAAGCTACTTTATCATAAGTAGTTTTTTTAAAGGAAATATTAAATTAATTGTAATATATATTATTAGGATGTGGTTTATGAAAAAATTTATTTCTTTAATGAATCCATATAGTTTTTATTATATATGGAATAGTGAATATCAATATTATCTTGTTAATTTAATTAAAACAATTACTAATATAGAAGAAGAATATAAGTTACTAAATACTTTTAATAAAGAATCTAAGAACTTAAAAAGTTATATATTTTTAGAAAGTGATAATTATTTAATATTTATAGATTTTAATAATACTAATACAGATCTAATTAATTATTTAAAATTAACTTCTAATAAAAACTTCTTAGTTATAATTTTTAATTTAAAAGAAGGTAAAAATTATTTTCAAGATAATATATATAATATTTATAAGAATAGAGATAATGATGTATTTTTAAAATTTTTATTAAGTAAAAATTTTAAAGAACAACAAAATAGTGAATTAAAAGATATATTTAATTATATATATAACTTAGATGATGAATTTTATTTTTACTATCTAAAAGAAGAAAATTATTTATAAATTGCTTAAATTATGGTAATATTAGCACTAGGTGATTAAACAAGATGGAAAAAATACGTAATTTTTGTATTATCGCACATATAGATCATGGTAAAAGTACGCTTGCAGATAGGATATTAGAGCTTACTGGTGGAGTAGAGGCAAGAAATATGAAGCCTCAGCTTCTTGATAGTATGGATATTGAAAGAGAACGAGGTATTACTATTAAACTTAATGCTGTTCAGCTTGAATATAAAGGCTATACACTGCATTTAATAGATACTCCTGGTCATGTTGACTTTTCTTATGAAGTATCTAGAAGTTTAGCAGCTTGTGAAGGAGCACTTCTAATCGTTGATGCAGCTCAAGGAATTGAAGCTCAAACTCTTGCTAATATGTTTTTAGCATTAAATAGTAATTTAACTATTATTCCCGTTATTAATAAAATAGATTTACCTAATGCAGATATTCCTAAAGTTAAAAAAGAACTAATTGATATGTTTGGTTTTACTGATGATGAAATAATTCTTTGTAGTGGAAAAACTGGAGAAGGAGTTCTGAATATACTTGATGCAGTTATTAATAAAGTACCAGCTCCTAAAGAAAATAATAGTGATGAAACTAAAGCTTTAATTTTTGATTCATATTTTGATTCATACCGAGGAGTTATCGCATCTATTGCTGTTAAATCTGGAGAAATAAAAGATAATGATACAATCAAAATGATGGCTACAGGTGCTGAATATGAAGTTGTTGAGTTAGGTGTTAATAAACCAGTGGAAACTAGAGTAAAATCTTTAAAAGCAGGTTTTGTAGGTTGGGTAAGTGCTAGTATTAAAACAATTGATCCAGTTAGGGTAGGAGATACTATTACCACTAAAAGAAATCCTGCAAAGGATCCTCTTCCTGGTTATCAAATAATGAAGCCAATGGTATATTCAGGAATATATCCTATCGAACCTAATAAATTTGAAGCTTTAAAAGAAGCTCTAGAAAAATTAAAATTAAATGATGCATCCTTTTCATATGAACCAGAAACAAGTGAAGCCTTAGGTTTTGGTTTTAGATGTGGTTTCTTAGGACTGCTGCATTTAGAAATAATAGAAGAAAGAATTAGAAGAGAATTTAAAATAGAAATTATTGCAACTAGTCCATCGGTAATATATAAAATAGAATTAACTGATGGTAATACTACTTATATAGATAATCCTTGTGAAATGCCAGATAAAGTTAAAATAAAAACTATTAGTGAACCATATGTTAAAGCAAATATATTTGTTCCTAGTACTTATATAGGTCCAATTATGGAGTTATGCCAAGAAAAAAGAGGTATCTATATAACTACTGAATATCTTGATTCTACAAGAGTTAATATTCATTATGAACTGCCATTAGGAGAAATAGTTTATGACTTTTTTGATCGTTTAAAAAGTAATACTAAAGGCTATGCTTCTTTTGATTATGAAATATCTGATTATAAAGAAAGTAATCTAGTTAAGATGGATGTTTTAATTCATGGAGAGATAGTAGATGCCCTAAGTGTTATAGTTCATAAAGATGCAGCTTATCAAAGAGGAAAAACAATAACTCAAAACTTAAGAGAAATTATTCCTAGACAATTATTTGAAGTTCCAATTCAAGCTAGTATTGGTTCTAAAATTATAGCTCGTGAAAATATAAGTGCAATGCGTAAAAATGTTTTATCTAAATGTTACGGTGGAGATATAACTCGTAAGAAAAAACTATTAGAAAAACAAAAAGAAGGTAAAAAGAAAATGAAAATGGTTGGTAATGTTGAAATACCACCAGAAGCATTTTTATCTATTTTAAAATCAGAGAGATAACCTTCTTTCTTTTTTTAATTATTAATTATTGAAATTTTAATAATTAATGATATAATTTAATAAGAAAATAGAAATGAGAATTAAATGAAATAAAGAAAAAGTTTATTTATCGGAATATTTAGTTTAATGTTAATTTTAATAATAACAATAGGAGTATCTTTTGCATACTTTACAGCAAATCTAACAGGTGGAGAAGACTCTACTACAATCACTGTAACTGGTGGTTCTATGAATATATATTATGAAGGCGGAGCAAATATTACTATGAATAATATTTATCCAAAAAAAGATGCATGGAGTACTAAAACTTTTACTGTAACGGGTAATAGCACAACGGACCTTAATATGGAGTATAGTTTAAATCTTGTTATAGAAGAAAATACATTTTCTTCTACAGCCCTTAAATATAAATTAATAAGTACTAATACAGGTGGTAATGGAGAAGTAGTTCCAAGCAAAACTACTTTAAACAATATTTTGCATGGAGCAAGAGAAATAGATTTAGGTACAGGCACATTTACTAGCCCAACAAGTGGTAATAAAGTTCATACTTACAATTTAGAAATATACTTCCCTGAAACAGGTAAAAATCAAAACAAAGATCAAGGTAAAACCCTTAAAGCATATATATCTGTAGTAAATGGTGATAATAGCATCTCTATCCCAGACTATTATGTTATGGCTAAAGATGAAGACTTTGTTAAAGCGGTAGTACCAGAAGAATTATTAGGAGTTTCAATACCAATTTGGGGTTATGTAGGTAGTGATGAATATGTAATTGTTCCTGAAACAATTCAAGGTGAGACGATAACACATACAATAGGTATGTTTGGTCATCTACCTGGTCTTTTAGAGTCTACTCCAGTCAAAGGTGTAGCAATAGAAAATCCAAATATATATGATATGACTGCAATGTTTTACATAAATCAATCTGAAACATTAGAATTAAAATATTTAAATACAAGTAATGTAACAAGTATGTTTGGTATGTTTTACCAATCAAGTGCAGTTTCATTAGATTTAAGTAACTTCGATACCTCCCGTGTAACTGATATGGCAGGAATGTTTACTAATAGCCAAGGCACTAGTTTGGATTTAAGTTCATTTGATACTTCAAATGTTACTGATATGTCTGCAATGTTTTATAGTAGTTCAGCCACTAACTTAGATTTAAGTTCCTTTGATACATCAAATTTAACCGATATGTCTGGTATGTTTAGGGATAGTCAAGCCACCACATTAGATTTAAGTTCTTTTGATACTTCAAATGTAACTGATATGGGTCACATGTTTTATGATAGTCAAGCGACCACATTAGATTTAAGTTCTTTTGATACTTCAAATGTAACTGATATGGGTAACATGTTTCATAATAGTCAAGCGACCACATTAGATTTAAGTTCTTTTGTCACTTCAAATGTAACAAATATGCATCAGATGTTTGATGGTAGCCAAGCCACCAGCTTAGATTTAAGTTCTTTCGACACTTCAAGTGTAATTAGTATGGATTTCATGTTTGCTGGTAGCCAAGCAACTACAGGCTATGCTCGTCCTTTAGCTGATGCTAATAGATTTAATTCAAGTATTTATAAACCAGCCGGTTTAACTTTCATAGTAAAATAATAAAATAAAGAAACTAGAAAAATCTTTATTTTTTTTGTATAATAGATTAGAGGTAATGTTTATGGAAAGTGTTTATCTTCATATTCCTTTTTGTCGGAGTATTTGTTCTTATTGTGATTTTTGTAAAATATTATATTCATCTAAAGATACATTAAGATATTTAGAAGTATTGAAAAAAGAAGTTGAAGAATTTTATTTAAATGAAACAGTAAAAACTATTTATATTGGTGGGGGAACTCCTTCAATATTAAATCCAGAAGAATTAAGTAAACTATTTGAAATAGTAAATATCTTTAAAAAATCTGATGACTGTGAAATTACATTTGAATGTAATCCAGATGATATAACGGAAGTTTTAATTAATATCTTAAAACTAAATAAAGTAAATCGTCTTAGTATTGGGGTAGAATCTTTTAATATTAATAAATTAGAATTTATGGAGCGTCAAAGTGATTTTAAAGATTTAAAAGAAAAGATAATGATGATTAGAAATATTGGTATAAATAATATTAGTTTAGATTTAATTTACGGAATACCTGGTGAAAATAGTGATGTTTTAAAAAAAGACCTTAAAATGCTTCTAAAACTAAATCCTGAACATATTAGTACTTACTCATTGATAATAGAAGATAGTACTAAAATTAAAATAAAAGGTGAAGAAAATATTGATGATCAGTTAGAAGCAGAAATGTATGAGTATATTTCTAAAAAATTAAAATCTAAGGGATACATAAAATATGAAATTAGTAATTTTGCTAAAGATGGTTATTTTTCAAAACATAATCTAACATACTGGAATAACAAAGAATATTATGGTTTTGGATTAGGTGCATCAGGTTATATGAATGGTTTTAGGTAGAAAATACTAAAAATATTGATACCTACTGTAATAGTGATTATCGAAAAGAAGAGGCTCTATTATCTAAACAAGAAGTTATGGAAAACGAGTTAATGCTTGGTTTTAGAAAAACTGATGGAATTAATTTACAAGATTTTTTTGATAAATATCATGTTAATATCCAAGAAGTATTTCCGATTAAGCCCCTTATTAAGAATAAAGATTTAATATATAAAAATGGTAATGTCTATATTAATCCAGATAAAATTTACTTAATGAATGAAATATTACTTAAATTAATATAATTAAGAGATGTATACTGTTTGTAAAAAACATGCCAACTTGCAAAATAATATCAATATGATAAAATTATTTTATAGTAAAGAGGTTATTAAATTGAAAAAAAGAGTAAGAATACTTATATTTACTTTATTAATTAGTATGTTAGGAATGATAAACGCTAGAGCTGCATCATTAATATTACATGGTGATCAAAACATAGCAGGTGGTAATACTGGTTCTAATGATGTAATTATCACTACTAGTAGTGGTGAGGAAATAAAGTCAATTGAGTTTTCAGTAATGGCTACTGATAGTAGTTTAGTTACATTAAATATTACCAAAAATGCTGCATATCCAGGTAGTGCTTCAATTAGTAAAACTACATTAACTGCACCAGAGGGAAGTTATTTTAGTAACGGTTCAACAATCGCGACTTTAAAAATTACCAATAATAATATTATTAATACTACAACTGCTACCACTTTAAAAATAACAAATATAGTTTTTATGGATAAAGATGGTAATCCAATTAATGGTGATGATTTTTCTAGAAGCATTAATTTATCGCCAGGAACTACTAGTAAACCAAAAAGTAGTAATGCTAAATTAACTGGATTAACAATTTCAGCTGGGACTATAACTCCAACATTTAATGGTTCTGTTACTAGTTATAAGGTATTAAATTTAAAAGATACTATTAAAACTGTAACCATAAGCCCTAAATGTGATAATTGTAATTATCAAATTAAATGTACACTAGGTTGTGCTAATTATAACAATCAAATAAGACCAGAACTAATTATCGGTAAAAATGAATTAACTATCTCAACTGTTAGTGAAGATGGAAATAATAATGCCGAATACAATCTTATAATATATCGTGGTGAAACTACTGATAACTCAGCGTTTTTAGATAGATTAGAGATTGAAAACTTTAAATTAGCTGATGAATTTGATAAAGATAAATTAGATTATATTTTAACCGTACCTAATGATACAACCTTTTTAAATATTATCGCAACACCAGAAGATGAAAATGCGGAAGTAGAAATTAAAGGTGCAGAAGATTTAATAGTCGGCGAAAACGTTATAACGATCACAATTACTTCTTCAGAAACAAGTGATAAGAAAATATATAATATAACCGTAACTAGATTAGATGAAGATGAGGTAATGACAAGTACTAAACCAGTAGTCCAACCTATTAGTAAAAAATCTAATGACACATTATTAATAATTATAATTATTATTGTAAGTATACTAATTATTGGAGTTGCAGGTTACTTAATATTTAAAAAGAAAAAGAATAAGAAAAATAAACCAGAATTAATAACCGATGAAGAAGAAATTAAACCAGATAAAAATACAACCGAGATTGAAGTAAAAGAAAATGAACTAATAGATGAGTTAAATATTACTGAACCAAAAACTAAGCCTACAGTTGAAGAAGCACTTGCTGATTTAATAACTACAAAAGAAATCATATTAAAAGAAGAATAATTTTAACCACTTAATATAATATATTAGGTGGTTTTATTATGAAATTTATTNNAAAATGCATTTAAAAATGCATTTTATGGAGTGGAACTTGACTTAAGAAAAACTAAAGATAATAAAGTAGTAGTTATTCATGATTCATTTATATCTAGAGTAAGTAATGGGTATGGTTTAGTTAAAAACTTAACCTACAATGAACTTTTAAAATATAATTTTGGGATATCTCATATAGAGAGAATACCTCTATTAAAAGATATAATTAATAAATATAATAATAAGTTATTCTTATTAGAATTAAAAGAAAAAATTGATATTGAAGAACTTGATTTAAACGAAAAGAATATTTATTATATAGCTAGTTTTAATGAAAGCTATATTAAAAATATTCCTAAGAGTAATAAATATAAAAAAGGAATCTTAAACTATGTTTTTAATAAAAATATAGATTTAAATAGTATTGATTTTATTATAATATTAGATTTATTAATAACTGATAATATTTATAAATTTTATGAAAATAGGGGTATAGAAGTATTAATTTATGGAGTAGGTAAAAATATTAATTTAAATCTAAGTGAAGAAAATAGAAAAAAAGTTAAATATATCATTTAAGTTTGTTGAATAATAAAATTAGCTGTGCTAAAATAATAATATCTAGAGGTGAGGAAAATGCTAGAAAAAACAAACTTTTTTAATATTGAAGAAATTGAAGATGCTTTAATAAGAAAAATGCTTGAAGATGTTTATGATGCTCTTGAAGAAAGAGGTTATAAGCCTATTAATCAAATAGTTGGTTATTTAATCAGTGGTGATCCAGGTTATATTTCATCTCATAATGATGCTCGTGCTAAAATTAGTGAATATGACCGAAGTAAGATATTAACAGCTATTTTAAATGGTTATCTTGATCGATGAGATATTTAGGGATGGACCTAGGTACTAAAACCCTAGGACTAGCTATAAGTGATAAAACGCGTACAATCTCATCACCTTATAAATTATTAAAATATCAAGATGTTACTAAGTTAATAGAAGAAGTTTTAATAATTATTAATAATGAAAAGATTGATGCTTTAGTTTTAGGATTACCTAAAAATATGAATAATACCTTAGGGCCAGCTGCAGAGCGTTCTTTAGAGTTTAAAAACTTATTAGAAACTAAAACTGATTTAGAAATTAATCTAATTGATGAACGTTTAAGTACTGTTGAAGCCGAAAGAGCATTAATTACTTTAGATATGTCAAGAAAAAAAAGAAAAAAAGTTATAGATGAAGTATCAGCTAGTATAATATTAGATACTTATCTTAGGAAAGTTGGTTAAAAATGGATAAAAGTACGGGAAAATTTACAATTAAAAATAATGAAGGAAAAGAATTAGAATGTGATGTACTATTTACATTTGATTCAGAAGAAACTAAAAAAAGTTATATAGTTTTTACAGATAATACATTAGATGAAAACAATAATATTAAAGTATATGCTAATACATATGACCCAGAAGGTAAAATTGATGAGTTAGGTCCAGTAGAAACAAAAAAAGAATGGCAAATTATTGAAAATTTACTATCTTCATTACAAGAAAAAGTAGGTAAAGAAGATGAACCAGAAGGAAAATAAGTTAGATAATATAATATCAAGATTAACATTAATAGGAGCTGTTGCTATAACAGTTGGTTTAATTATATTTATTGGTATTTCCTTATATTTCTTATCGCCATTTGATTCAAGTAGTGATACAATGGAAAAC
>LFRM01241681.1_pt1 | contig 11022 bp, 9 predicted proteins | sample 618341 | NCBI WGS metagenome assembly LFRM01 (sample SAMN03654438, study PRJNA283298) | anaerobic digester metagenome | isolation source: pool of bioreactors CSTR01a, CSTR02a, and CSTR03a thermophilic anaerobic... | place: Denmark: Kgs. Lyngby | collected 2014-05-21
ATGGACCCCCAGCATTCCGCGCTGATGGTAGGGTTTGAAGCGAGTGCGTGGTATGTAACTGCACCAGAAGAAAAAATGCGGTCAAATGCGGGAGTATCCGCCTGTTCGAAAAACGATCCCGCTCCGTCTATTCCGACGACAATAACATGTTTATAATTCGACATTATTACTCCTCCGATTCAATTTCGAAATAGTCTTAACACTCCAAGATGCAACAACATCATTTTGCTCCTATAAGCTCGAAAAAATATGTTAATATCCTTTTTTAGTGTATGATAAGTCTTTGATTCGATATTTATCGCCAATAACATTTTACATAAGTACCCAAGCAAGTCGATCATAACACATTAGAGTTTTGCGGGATACTGAAACAAAATTATCTCTTTATATATAAATCCCGTAATGTTTTTTGGTCCATGTTATATTATAGTATATTTTTCTATGAACTACAATATTTGGTTATATTTATAAGTACAGTATTATGTAAAAGAGTTTCCCGGTTAAATTATATATCTTTATTTTAAATGTAACAAATAAATATTTCACAGACAATATAAGTGAATCGACTTTTTTTAGAAGGAAAATCATGACTATATTAATTACAGGAGAGAGGTCCGCCTTGAAAAACACAAACAATTATCTATCCGACGAGCAGATCGCGGATAAATCGCTGATGATGCACATATCATGCTCTATCTTTAAAAGGTGTACTCATAAAGTCAAAAAACCCCCCGGCAGATTTTCACAATAACGCCAGGGAGATTTATTGTTGTGCGGTGGCGTTGCCACGCCTCCTCACAAACCGCTTCAGGCCTGTGTTACGTTATCGTCTGCAAGAGTTGGCGCTGTCATTGCACGCGGTCGGCGCTGTACCTGTACGCTTGTTTTTAGGCATGAGACGTTATAAAATATACCAGTCGCAAAGGCTAATATAGAATAAAATTCATTATGAGAGGGGGTTTTGTGAAGCTAATACAGGCAATCAGATTGTTCAAATCGGTGCAGAATGGTATTGGTACAAGAACAGTCTTCTTGCGATGTCTAAATCTAAAATTGATTTTCAACACAAAAATTGAGTGATAATTGCTCAATTCAAAGGAGTGTATATATGAAAACTATTGTATGTACCGGGGATTCACATACTTGGGGACAAGGGATTGCCAAGCTGGAGGAATCATTTGATCCGCCTGTGACGGCAGGAGATTTTCGTCTCGTGCCTTTTCATTTCGGCTGCTATGTAAATTTATTACGAGATATGGTTAACGAAAAAACCGGGTCTTCAGCAAAAGAATTAAGTGCAGAGGATATACGATGTATTTATGGTAAGAAACAGTATTTAGACTGTGCCGTAATTGATAATACTCCTTTGGACTTGCCTTCTAATGCAGAATTGATAAGAATCCAGTTTCATTACCTTGACACACCATCCAAAGCCGCGGTATATATCAACGGTGTATTACAGCGGGAAATAAATCTGCAAAGAAGCGATATTACTAATGGATACAAGATAGAATCCTTTTTCTGCGAATCAGAGGGTAAGCATCAGTTGACCATAACTTCACAGCAAGGCATTGTATTAGTGTACCGCATTGAACTATATTCAGGCAAGGTAGCTGTAATAAATTGCGGAATAGGTAGTTGCCCCACCTTCCGCTACCTTACAGAATACTGGAATGATTATGTTGTAAGCTTAAAGCCGTCCTTAGTCATTTTGGAGCCCCATACCATCAACGACTGGCTGGCGGCAGACCCGCCGAGTGTTTACGGTCAGCGACTGAAGGAAATGATCGATAGGCTACACAACATGAATAGCAACGTTGTTATGATGACTGTATCCCCGATAGCCGGCCCGCAAGATGTTCCGTTTAACAAAATACTTTACTCCGATTATGTAGAAGAAAGCCGTAAGGTGGCTAAAATTTGCAACGTGCCGGTTTGCGATGCCAACGCTGTAATGAATAGTCAGATTAAAGGTCTTACAGAGGACGAGGCGTTTAAGCTTTTGTTCAATGACAACTGGCATGTTAATGCATATGGTCACAGCATTTATGCGAGAGAAGTTTTTCAAACCCTTGTTGAAATGAAATACATTTAGCAAAGAAGCTTGCCTGTCCCTTCTATGTTGCAGAAGCAGACACTTTGAAAAAAGCAATCAATATACATATATAAATGAAGACAACATCCGCCGTAAAGAGGCGTTCACTTAGGGAAAATAAAAAACTATAGTGAACAGCTTCAAGCGGTCCAAAAAGAGACCAGTCATAATCAGGCATGAAGCTTTGTATATTTTCCGGGCATGAAAACACCTCCTGTTGTAGTTTCTAATCTACAACAGGAGGTGTCTTTTTTCACTGTCCGTTTTCGGGATATAGTCCGGTGAGGGTGATAATAATACAAAAATCAATCACCTGTGCCGGTTTGCCCGCGGCGATTATATAGAATACCTGCAAAGGCTGTAGACATAGTTTTCGATGGTAAAACTATACTTTAAATGTTTCCTGCTACCGGACGTGAGCGGACTTTCGCCGCCAAGTTATCGTGGTCACACAAAACAGCGCAGCAGACAGGATCATCTTTATCCCGCCGGCCGCGCTGAATTTATGCTGATTAACTCTCTTCTTTGTATGCGCGTACCGCTTCATTTATCTTATCATAAATTGATTTCTGTATACTATCAATATTTGCTCTATAATATGATGCTACCTCTGCTTTAGAGTCTGAATAAAGGAATTGCATCATGTTATATGAAAACGGATTGTATGCGCCATATATAAAGCCCGCATCGTAACGCGCAGTATCGAAAAGTATCTCCAGCACCGCTTCCGATTCGTTATCTCGGATATACTTGCCTGTTAATGCTACATCAAAATATGCGGGGCGATATATCTTGCGTGAGTAGTGATTGAGCAGTTCCGCCGTCTTTCCGACAAGCTCAATATCCTTGACCGAACGGGGAACAAGCAGGTAATATGAGCCGGCCAATGAGACATAATTTTTCTGATTCTCATCATATTTCGGTATGGGAAGTACACCGAAATCAACTTCCATAGTACGCAATTGTTCAAGCTCGTCGGTTGAAGTATCGCTGAAAAGCGTATGTCCGTCGGCGAAATCCATCTGCAGTTCTGCAGCATCGCGCCAGTGATATGTATACACGCTGTCTTTCGCAAAGAAATCACGAAGCTTTGAGATAAGATTCACAATCTTCTCATTAAGCGGAGTTATAGTCAGATCGCCGTCTTCGTTAATATAGACAGTGTCCATATCAGCCGCGACGAAAAACTCCTGCAGATTATAGTCACAGTAAAGCGAAAAACCATAATAATCCGCAACGGTAAATTTGCCGTCGCCGTCCACATCGGAAGTTACGGCATTTGAATATTCAATAAATTTATCGAGCGTCCAATTACCTGAAAAAACAACCTCGTTGAAATTCGGTAGATTATAGTCTATCTGTAATTGCTTGTTGTATACAAGACATCTCGAGTTGGCCGGTATATAATCACCGGCCGCTACAAAAAGCACTCCCTGTATCGCAAGGGTCTCATTTAATGTCTGATTCCAGTAATTTTTTGATAAATCTATGTATGGTACATCATTCCAGTCAAACAGCATATTGCCCGTGACCATTTCAAAGATGCCGAGATACCAACTGTTGAGCACAATATCGTATGCTCCGTCTCCCGACATGATGTCGCTTTGTATAAAGCTCGCCCATCTCGCTTCGGTTCCGGGATTAGGTATGCCGATATTGACCAGTTTAATGTTCAGATATTCTTCGACTGCAAGATTTCTGTCAAAGCAGGCGGTTTCGAGTATGTCGCCAGAAGATTCCTCGCAGAAAAAGTATTTATTAGTCGAAAAATCGTCCCATGTTACAAATGTGAAGTCGCGACCCTCGTAGTCGGATTTTTCAATGTCATGCTTATCCACGCCGTCATCCGGTTCGGTGTCCGTCGCTTCTGCGGTATTTGAAGCATGCGAAATGTTTTTGTCGCTCACTTTATCCGAGCATGCGCAAAGAATAAAAGAAAGCATCAGAAAAATAACTGTAATTCGTACTTTCATAACATTTCCTTTTCATATAGTAATATGAAATATTGGTACATTATATTATAAACTCATTTGGGTAATTGTCAATACTTTCATCTATATTTGATAAATATGGCTGAGCCCCCTATTTTCCCTGGCCTCCTGCTGTTCGTTAGATCAAGGCAACACATATAAATGCGATTTTTAGAAAAAAGCAACTCATAAGCTTCCCATTTTATCATACTATGGTAATGAGCTTTTATTACGTTGACGGAGGGCAGCACGAACGGCATGAAAAATGCTCTTTTCACAAGCGGTATTTTCGCAGCAAAATACCGGTTTATATGCTGCAAAATTATCTCAACATCCACTTTTTAAAGCTAAATTATCAAAACATATCAACAGCCGCGATTATCTTTTTCTCGATAACTTATATACTTGTGGCGCTTGCATTCTATCTGGAAAAACGCGCGGCAGAGAGGACATGGTCAAATGGTTAGCGGGAAAAAATAGTCAATACAGTCATCAAAATTTTTATATATCTATCAGCATGCGTCGTGGTTGCTCCGATAATCATAATATCAATAAAATCATTTTCAAGCGGTATAAAGACATATGCCGATTTCTTTTTGTGGAAGCCCCTATATTTGAAGCACTATGTAAATTCAATATTAATATCGGGTGTGGCAGCTTTCGGTTCGGTTACAGTTGCCGTTCTCGCGGCGTATGTTTTTGCGAAAAAGAATTTCCCGGGCAAAAACCTGCTATTTTTTCTTTATGTCATCGTCATGATGATGCCGTTTCAGGTCACACTGCTTCTGCTTGTGCTGCTTGACGATACAGGCAAGTATCCGTTCTCAATACTGTTCCGTACAATAACGGAAAGTGATCCCGATATGCTGTTCACTGCGGCGGTTATGGCGCTTATTTTGCCAGCACTTCTATATGCAATCTTCCAGGATGAGCTCGCAGAGGGCTTGAATACGGGAAAGTTTAATTTCACCTATTAAATATCACGTGTTTTCTCTTATCAATTTTTTTAATTCGACTTACATCTCTATCAATCTCAACATTTGATTTGAAAAGAAAAAGGTCGCCTTTCCTACGTCCTTTCGCTTTAAAGAAAGCACGCAGGAATACAGCGACCCATTTGAACAGGCAGAAGCTTGATTGAAACGAAGATGTGCCAAGATAACAAATAATATGAATGTTATAGTCATTCCACCGAGAAGGAATGCAAATAAAAGTAAAGATGAGGAAAAACCGAAACTCCGTGTAGCCGCCTATTGCCGTGTTTCCACCGTTAGCGAGGAGCAAGCAACCGGCTTTAAAACACAGCTCGAGCATTACACTTCATACATAGAGAACCACCCGGACTGAGTGTAACCGTGTCGATATTAATCAAAACCGTCCGATTTTGTCAAACGGAATTTCCGTGAAATCGGGGACAAGCTTTTTGATTTCTGACGTTTCGGTAAGCCTGTAGTCGCCGTTTTCCGCATTTATAAAACCGGGATCATCTTTGCTTGTGAAGATCGGGTTGTTCTCAACGGTACTGTAGTCAAAAACAGATTCTGCAAAGTAGTTGGGGTTCGGTTTATCTGTCAGTATTATATTACCGCTTATAACGCTGTACGCAGGGTTTGTCGGGAAGTTTGGATCATCCCAAGCCTCTTTGTTTTCAAGGTCATCGCGAATTGTTTTGAAAACGGGGTAATGCTCCTCCCATACTGCGCTGTGGATCGGCATCGAATAGAGCAGTTTCCATGCCATTCCTTCCTTCGTATCGACATGCTGATGGCACCAGCCTTTGCTTACGACGCCGTCCCGGTTTCTGGAATCGTAACTTATGGGAGTGGATGCATCGATAATCAGATTATTTTTGACTACGCAGTGTGCGCCGCCGCCGATAAGAAAACCGTTGTGACCGATATGTATAAGTAAATTGCCGTATGCTGTCTGTCCGGAAAGCCCGTCGTCCCAGTAGATACCGCATGGCTTGAATTCATCGCTGCCTATACGCTCAAGAACGTTGTAACGGATAACGGTACCGCGCTGGGTCCAGTCCTGTCCGCTGTAAATAGCGCCTGCATCGTCGGAATGCAGAACGGCATCGTGGATATAGTTATACTCAATGATATGATCGTTGCCGGAGTAGAAAATGGCGGCATGCGGTGTAAATGCCACCTCATTATGAGCGGCTGTGTTTCCAACGCCGTTCAGATGAATACCGCCGGCATAGGTCTGATAAATTTCCGCAAAATGGTGAATGTTGTTATTAAGCACCATGCAGTTTCCGGGGGTGAGCGTCTTGCGGTCGCCGCCTGTCATGCTTATGCCAAAACGCCCGGTATGCGAAATCTCACAGTGCTCAACAAGATTTTCCTGTCCGGCAATATCAATGCCGCCGCCTGCGGTATTGTAAACTGAGCAGTCGCGGATTTTCAGGCGATCGCCTTTTGCGGTAATACCGTTTCCTCTGACGTTGCAGACGGAAAATCCTTCAATTGTAATATCCGTGGCACCGTCAATTGTGATAACCGGTTTTGTTGAAAGAGACATCTCGATTTTTGCAGTTACAAGGTCGCCAAGCGGATATATATACAGAATTCCAGTCGTACGGTCAAGATAGTATTCGCCCGGTTCGTCCAGCTCATCAAGGACATTATAAAAGTAATACAGAGCACCGGCACGAGCGCCGTACATCGAGACGAATTTAGGGTAAAAACGGCGATGTTCCGTATCAAAGGTAACCGGCGTTGAACTGTCCGCCCAATCCCAGAAAAAGTATCCGTATGCCCAAATGTTATCGTGTGATTTCCAGGTGCGGACACGCTCGTTATCCTCTTTGCGCATAACATAGCAGCCGCCGCGCTGATTCCGTTTACTGTAGAAATCCCTGAAATAACATTGCGGCGGAAATTCAGCGCAATCGCCGACATCGGCAACATTGTCAAGCCTTAAATACTGTCCCCTATTCGGATATTGCGCCATATGCATGCGTTTTCCGTTGAAAAAGACTTCGGCGGTCACACCCGGGGTGACACCGTCATAAAACCTTGATGTTTCATAAGCGCCCACCGCATGAATTTCGCCCCAGTCGGCGGCGGTCAGCCCGTACTTTTTCAAATCCACACAGACAACATTATCTCGTGCGGAATCATGAAGCCGTTCGCGTATATCGTCGGGAACCGGTTTGAAATCAGAAGGCAACAGGGTGATACCGCCGCTTAAAACGGCACGTTCCCCGTTTGCGCCATGTTCCGATACCATGGTCACCGGAGCATCTTTTCTGCCGCTCATTTCGGAGGTAATATGTAAATTGATGTTTCTAAACTCTCCGGCTCCTACGCGAATCGTGATCGATTTACCCGGTTGCTCACGTCGCAACCGGGCGACTTCTTTCCATGCCTCGAGCAATGCATCGTTTCCGGCGTCTGCAGGAACGTACAGCTCAATATCTGCCTTATAGTCAGGGGTCGTATAGGATCCTTGCTTGCTTAAATAATCCTTGAGAGCCATTATTAATCCTCCGAATCATTTGCCAATTGATGGTAAGGCTGCCTTCTCCTATTATAATACCCGTATCATTTTCTGTCAAATAGTTTTGATGTATACTGTTTAATGTATTTAGCGCTTTATCTTAAGCATTATCCATAAATCCGTTTAACAACTTCAGCTTATTCAGGAACTATGACAAGCCGCTTTTATTCATCTTTGGTATATCCCAAAAATCGGCGGGGGTTTTCTCCCTCAGATGATTTTCAACAGCTCGCCGTCGCCTGCGGAAATTTCAAAGGTAAGCGTTCCTTCTTTGGCTTCGCCCCAAACGCCCGTTTCCTTATCGAAGCGGGCAATCTTTTTGCCCTTTTCGGGAACGAGGCTGACGGTTTGGGCGGAGACATAATCCTTGTTGGCAACCAGTAGGTTGCCGTTTTCGAAAAAGCCGAGAGTCAGGTAGCCTTCGGCCTTGTTGATACCGCCGAAGCCGTTGAAGGCGGTGGTCAGTTCGGATTCGGGTTCTGGCTTGCCGTTATGGAAGACACCCGACGATACGGTGTTTTCCAGCTGTTTTCCGACCTGAATCAAACCGTGGTTGATGGCCTGTACATCGTACCAGTGCTGAGTGGGCTTGGTGTCGTTATCAATGCAGGCGTTCTGAAAATTCCAGGAGGGATCGTAAGGACAGGCATAAGTGAAGTAGGACACTCGTTTCGAGCCGTAGGCCATCGACTGCCAGACTTCATATGCGATTTCGGCGCGGGTGAGGTTGCGATAACCTCCATGCTCCACCAGAAGGACAATCAGCATAAAGGGAATATTGGCCTTCAAAGCAGCCTTGCGAATGATTTCGAGGTTGGCGAAAAAGCCGCCGCGGTTGCAGGTTTTGAGGGAGTCGAGATAAATCAGCTTTTCCCGCTCGGAGGCTAAGGAAGACAGTATTTCAGGGTCGGGCTCGGCGTTACTTTTTAGAAAATGATAGTGGTCATAGCTAAGGATGGGCGGCTGAACGATCTCGACAAACTGGTTAACATGTTCTTCATATGTTTCATTTCCCAGCTGCTCCGGAGAGGCATAGTTTGGGAAAAGATTGATATATGCTTCCTTGTCAGGTGCGACCTTCTTTATGATACGGACAATTTCAGCCAGTTTTTTAAATTTTGAAGAATGGGGCTCGTCGATGATATGGATGCTATGAAAGGCGGGGTATTCACGATAATCCTCGCAGAATTCCCGAATCAGCCTTTCCGAGTCGGCGCCTTCTTCAAGTGCTTTCCCAATACGGAAATCATAAACGGTGGCTTTCAGTCCGTATTCGGCAAAATCTTTCAGACGGGCCTTATTGCTTTCGATGTCTTCTTCAGCGAGGGCCAGAGTCATGCCAGCATCTTTGATGTTTTTTAAGATATCGGGAGCATTCCACTGTTCCCCCCGAGGACCATACCAGTAAGTAATTTCAAAATTCATAGCAATACCTCATATTCTCAGGCTAACGGATCTTTCATGCCCCGTTACACCATATAGTCATCAATATTAGGAATTAGAGTTATGGGATGCTTGAAGACAGACACCAACCATTCATGTTGAGGGTTCATGTCAATTAAATAGAGGAATTGATATGTTGAATATCATAGCCGAGAACTTAGAGCGTACAAATGTCTTATTCACAACTGAATCGCTTTTCTTGATGAGTCGATTCACACATGACGGAGTCATGCATGTACATGTCCTAAGCCAGTTTCCCCTGCGTAGTTCCTTCATTTATGCATTTTACCTTTAGTCTAACTCTTGTGAAATAGATTACACCCATTTTCCTGCCAAATATTATACATCTTCGAACTTATTAAGTCCAGAATTAACGAAAAATTTCATAAACAAAATAATTAACCGCCAAAGAAAGAAAGCCTATCGTATAGGTCTAATATTATCGGGAAAAATATGCGAATTTTCACAGTCGTCTACTTTGGAAGAAGTGATAAAAGATTAATAATTTGATTTTTATATATTTCAATCTCGCTCTCTGTGATTTCTTCTGTAAAATCTGTTGGCAATTCTAAAGTTTCATTATAGATATCTATGTAATTTAACGATGGAGCCGGAAAATCGTTAACTCAAATGCTTGATTATATACTGGAACGTGATATTTCGCAGACAAATTACGCGGTGCCAGTAAACGGTGATTATACATATGTTTCAAGCGATTATATAATATCAAACAGATCTTCCGTTAATAAAACGGAAGCTGTAAAATTTCTAAAATTTATTATTACCGAACTATCGATAGGAGAAGAGCTATATACCGGTTCCGAGTATATACAAATGATATATTATCTAAAAAACGTTTCATATGAAACGGCGTATATATGGTGGCGGTATGTTAGCACCGACATTACAGTAATGCTCAACTAATTGGTAATAAACACCGTTAACAGTANNNNCAATACAAATGAAATATTAAATATAATAATGATGATTACTGAATAAATAAAAATGATAGTTAATACTCGATTTACACAATGATGGAAAGCCTATTTAAGGTATGAATCTCATTTCCAGACCGCCAGTAATAAAACAAGGGTTTCCTGACATTGTAATCTCAAGCTAAACAGCAGAGAGAAGTGATCAATGTCCGGAAACCCTTTATTTGCAGGCATTTTTAGCTCTTTAATTGCGCTCTCGTGATATCATTACTATTGACTCAACGTGGGGCGAATCGAGGGATTTGAAGTCTTCGGACTATTTATATAGTATCTGTTCACGGGCACTCATCAATCTTTTTTAGGTAGTTTTTGAAAACAACACACTCAATGCTAAAAGCAGTCGGCTCGTGGCAATGCCGCTTCATGCTGATATCGTTTCTAAGAGCTTACATATCAAATTAATGTTAAAGCGATAATTTGCCTGCGCTGTCGCGGTCAAGGAAAAGCGCAGCGCTGTCATGCCGGCGGAGTATGCTTGCCGGGCAGGATGTATCTATCGGCCCATTTAAAGCATTGAACACCGCCTCGGCTTTGAGCGCCGACGGAACGGTGACTATTGCCGCAGGGACCTTCATAATCAGCGATATCGTAAGTGTAATCGCATGGGTCGGAACCTCCGCAAGTGTGCCGAAGCAACCGTCGTTGACCTGCTGTTTCCGGCAGGCCTCGTCAAGCTCGACGATTTTTACGCTTTTGGAATCTTCAAAATCGGCTACCGGAGGGTCGTTAAACGCCATATGCCCATTCTCGCCGATGCCGAGGAAAATCAAATCCGGGGGATATTTTTTCAAAATCTCCTCATATTCCTTGCAGCGCCGCTCGGAATCCTCTACCGTTGATGTGCCTATATAGTAGACTTCCTTAAACGGAACCCGGTCGAAGATATGTTGCTTTAAGTAATTTCCGAACAAAGCCGGGTGGTCGGTATTAAGGCCTATATACTCGTCCTGATGAAAACCCCGCACACGGCTCCAGTCGATGTCTTCACCCACAAGCGTGTCGAGCATTT
>LFRM01008475.1_pt1 | contig 11016 bp, 10 predicted proteins | sample 618341 | NCBI WGS metagenome assembly LFRM01 (sample SAMN03654438, study PRJNA283298) | anaerobic digester metagenome | isolation source: pool of bioreactors CSTR01a, CSTR02a, and CSTR03a thermophilic anaerobic... | place: Denmark: Kgs. Lyngby | collected 2014-05-21
CCTTATTAATAGAATGTTACATATCTTATATCAATCTTCCCTTCACATCTAACAAGTTCTTTACATACTTTTTATCCAAATTGACACTGCCTACCCTTCGTGATATATTGTACTATGTTATGGTTTTGACATTTGGAGGACTAACGATGAAGAGGTTTTATCAATTGCTCTTTTCTGCGGTTCTAATCATCTTATTTATATCATTGTTACCGCTTACCGTGATTCCAGATGTACCTACAGCCGAATGCTCCTATCGCGATGAATCAATTTGCGTCATAAGCAGATTCGTGCAATTGGTCGAAAACTCATTGATCCCAAAACCCACATCATCACAGGAGTTTTCATACCAATTGTCCAGTCGCCCAATAGCAAGGCTGTTTTTTTACATGCTGCTATTGATTATTCAATTCTATATTTCTTCATTTCAATATAGACACACACGACAATCGGTGAAGCGTTTATCTCTTTTTGACTTTAACATCAACCATCCCATGCTCGCTCCTCCTGTATGATTCAATACAATACCAAGCAAGCTATGATTGTGCACTTGCACAAATAACGCCTTCCTAGCAATGGGATCCGTTAGATGGGAATAAACTCATGAAAAATAAGATCATTTCTACACATATCAAAAAACTCTCACCTGGTTTGATGCTGGTGCTTGGATTTGCACTTGTCATTTTGATCGGAACTCTCTTACTCATTGTGCCTTTCACGCACAATGATGGTGTGGCAGTATCGTTCATAGATGCGCTGTTTACGTCCACTTCCGCAGTTTGCGTGACGGGGCTAATCGCAATTGATACTGCCGATACCTTTTCAGCTATTGGATGCACGGTTATTGCCCTGCTGATCCAAATCGGCGGTCTTGGTGTAGCATCCGCAGGCGTTGGATTGATTCTGCTTACAGGTAAGAAAATCGGGCTCAAAAGCAGGCAATTGGTGAAGGAAGCCTTGAACCTAAACTCTTTTAAAGGTGCTGTGTCACTTGTTCGTTCGATTCTTCTGATCACACTCTGCATTGAACTTATGGGCGCAGCACTGTCCTATATCACCTTTAGCAAGGTATACTCCCCGCTCAAGGCGATTGGTGTGAGCCTCTTTCATTCAATAGCCGCGTTTAACAATGCCGGTTTTGATATGCTGGGCGGGCTGACAAATCTCATTCCTTATCGTGGCGATGTTCTCCTAAACCTTACCACCTGTGGACTGATTTTCTTTGGCGGCATTGGTTTCCTTGTGATTTTGGATGTGCTGCATAAACGTCGATTCAAGACTTTGACCTTGCAGTCAAAGGTTGCGATCAGCATGTCGATGGCGCTGATCATCCTTGGTACGTTGCTGCTCAANNAAACAACTGAGGATATCACTTGGCTTGCTGCCTTCTTTCAAAGCATCACCGCGCGTACCGCCGGCTTTTCCACCGTTCCTATCGGATCGCTTACCAATGCAGGGCTGTTCGTCCTGATCATGCTGATGGTCATCGGTGCATCGCCTGGCTCAACAGGCGGCGGTATGAAAACAACTACGTTCTTTGCGCTGCTGATCTCCATGCGCGGGACCATGCTCAACCGACAACCGACAGCGTTTCGCCGTTCCATTTCCAATAACGCAATCGCCAAAGCGTTCTTAATCCTTCTCCTCTACCTTGGTGTGATTTGCACTGGCACGTTTGCACTTTGCCTCCTCGAACCCGAATATAGCTTCATCCAAATTCTCTTTGAGGTGGTTTCTGGCTTTGCGACCGTGGGTCTCTCCACAGGCATTACGCCTGATTTGGGAAGCGCTGCAAAGCTCATCATGATACTCATTATGTTCATTGGCAGGCTTGGCCCGCTAACCATTTTACTCCTTGGCGCAAGCCGCCCCGAGCAGGGCGCACATTATACCGAGGAACCACTAACAATCGGATAGAAAGGAAATCATCATGCAAAACGAATCAAAATCCTTTGGAATCATTGGGCTTGGACGTTTTGGTGCTGCGCTTGCGATCAAGCTCTCCCAGCTCGGCGCGGAAGTATTGGTAGTGGACGAGGACGACGCAAAGGTTCGCGCAGTTCGCGCCTATACGGATAATGCATTTGTTGTTTCCGATCTCTCGCTGGAAACGCTGCGGGAGACAGGAATTCAGAACTGCGATACGGTCATCATCGGCATTGGCAGCCAGATTGATGCAAGTATCTTAACCACGCTGCATATCAAGCAGCTTGGCGTGACGGAGATCATCGCCAAAGCCACCACCGAGGATCAAGGCACGATCCTGACCAGTCTCGGCGCAAAAATCGTGTTCCCCGAACGCGATATGGCAGAGCGCCTTGCCGCAAAACTCAGCGATAATAATGTACTGGAGAGAATATCTCTTAGCAACGAGGTAGACATTACTGAACTCAAACTGAGCAAGCGCATGAATGGTAAGACCATTCGAAACTTTGATTTCAGGACCAACTATGGGCTAAATGTTATTGCCATCGTCAGGCAAAATCAAACCATTATTGAGCTTAATCCCGATGAACCATTACATGAGGATGACGTCATAGCGGTACTTGGTACAAAGGAAAACATCGCACGCTTTGAGAATTTCCTTTTGAAATAAACAAAAGATAGAGGAGGTAGTAAAAAGTTGTCCCTTTCAAGTTTTTTAGAACAGGTCTTTCAGAATCCAACCCTGTTGATCTCCAGCATCCTAACTTTGGCAGTAATCCTAGTCAATGGTTGGACAGACGCGCCTAACGCCATTGCCACCTGCGTTTCCACGCGCGCGATGGGGGTTCGTCCCGCTATCATCATGGCTGCCATTTTCAATTTCTTAGGTGTGCTGGTGATGACTACGGTCAACGCATCCGTCGCGATGACCATTTATAACATGGTGGACTTCGGCGGCGACGCGACCACCGCACTCATTGCACTTTGCGCGGCAATGACAGCGATTGTTATTTGGGCAACGGCTGCTTGGTATTTCGGCATTCCCACAAGCGAAAGCCATGCACTAATTGCAGGTTTATCAGGTGCAGCCATTGCGATTCATAACGGCATGTCAGGCATCAACGGCGGCGAATGGATCAAGGTCCTTTGGGGCTTGGTGCTCTCCACGGTTCTGGGCTTTGGCATGGGTTTTCTATGTGCTAGAATCGTCGAATTCGTCTGCAAGGGCATGGATCGACGCAAAACCAACAAGTTCTTTTCCTATGGTCAGGTCGGCGGCGGTGCGGCGATGGCCTTCATGCACGGTGCGCAGGATGGACAAAAGTTCATCGCAGTCTTCTTGCTTGCAACGGCACTTGCCAGCGGAAACGCAGAGGCAACCAGCTTTGACGTACCAATTTGGCTGATGGTTGTCTGCTCTGGCGTCATGGCGCTTGGCACGTCCATCGGCGGCTACCGCATTATCAAGTCAGTCGGCATGGACATGGTCAAGCTCACCACCTATCAGGGGTTCTCCGCTGATATCGGCGCGGCAGCTTGCCTTTTGGTATCGTCCCTCACAGGCATTCCCGTCAGCACCACCCACACCAAAACAACTGCCATCATGGGCGTAGGTGCATCGCGGCGAATCCGCAGCGTAAACTGGGCGGTCGTGAAGGACCTCATATTGACATGGGTGCTCACCTTCCCAGGCTGTGGCATCATCGGTTACTTAACTGCGAAGCTATTTCTACATTTATTTGCATAGGAGAGAAAGATACGATGAAGAAACCAAACGATTATTTTGTTATGATGGAAAACCTCATCAGCTACGGCGGAAAAGCCGCTGAATTGCTGATCACGATTCTAACCGACTTCGACCCCTCCAAGATTCAAGAGAACCGCGTTAAAATGCACAACCTTGAGCACGAAGCGGATGAAGCAAGACATCTTATCCTCAACAAGCTCTCCCGTGAGTTCATCACACCCATCGAACGGGATGATATTCTCTCGCTTGTACAGATCATCGATGATGTAACCGATTCAATCGACGAAGTTGTCATCAACCTGTACATGTTCAATATCACCTCTTTACCCACAGAGACCATGGATATGGCAAGCCTGGTTGTTCGCTGCGTAAAGGCGCTTGAGGACGCGGTGAAAGAGCTGCATTCCTTTAAGAAGCCCGAAAAGCTTGTGAAGCTGCTCATCGAAGTCAACACAGTGGAAAGCATCGCGGATGAAGTCTATACAGAAGCAATGCGAGCTTTATTCACATCAGCCGCAGATACGCAGACGATCATCGGTATTCGCGAAATCTACGAATGCCTCGAGTCCTGCTGCGACCTATGCGAGCATGCAGCGGATATCATCGAAAATACAATCATGAAAAATAGCTAAATATCGCTAGGGTTAGCGCGAAAAAGGCTAAGCATAATCGCTTCGCAGCAATTTATGCTTAGCCATGGGTGTTGGCAGTTATCCAAATTGGATGGCTGTCTTTTTTTATCTTAGTTCTTGATGGCGCATCAGTTCGCGTTATACGCTCTCCTGCCCAATTAGCTCGCTATGCGTGCCAGCCTGCGTGATGCGCCTCTGCGCTAGCACGATAATCTGATCCGATTGACGAATGGTAGACAGGCGATGGGACACGATGACTACTGTTTTTTGCTGCGCGATGGCTGCAATGGCACGATTGACTGCTTCCTCGTTTTGTCCATCAGCACAATAGGGGCTGTACTGATGAACGCCCTTGCAATCGCGATACGCTGCTTTTGCCCGCCCGAAAGCATCGCGCCCATCTCGCCCACCTGCGTATCCATCGCTTCAGGTAGGGTTTCGACAAATGAGGTCAGGCATGCTTTTTCTGCTGCTTGCAGCACCTGTGCATCAGTGGCAGAGGATTTCACGCAGCGGATGTTTTCGCCAATCGTGGTGGCAAACAGAAAGGGGGTTTGGGGCAGGATCGCCATGCGCGAGGAGAGCGCAGCTCCGTCCCATTCCTGAACGGATGTGCCGATGCCATCGCACGGCCTTCGTTTGGCGTGTACAGCCCAGCCAGCAGCTTCACCAGCGTGCTCTTGCCGCTGCCCGATTCACCCACAACCGCTACATGTTGCCCTTCCTTGATGGCAAAGATTACGCCGTCCAGCGCATAGGGCAGATCGTCGTCTTCCTCCTGTACCTTTTCATACCTGAAGCGTACGTCCTGCATCGACAAGGGCGGCGTGTGCGGCGATGCCTCTGTGCATTCACCTTGCGGTCTTTGAGGCATTGCCAGCAATTCGTGCAGCACATCCACAACCACGAGATTGGACGGCAGGTTCATGGTGATATTGGTCATATTGCCAAGCTGCGCGCAGGCAAGCTGGGTGATGAGCAGCGCGGAGATGACAGACCCCGCGGGCGCATCCACCGCCAAGGTAATCGATACCGTCACAAGCGTGACCACGATGATGACCAGCGACTCGATCCCCTCGGATAGCGAGCCATAGCCCAGCACATGATAGATCGCATTGAGGTAGGTTTTTCGCACGCGAACGAGCGCAGCATTGATCTTTGCCATAAAATACGGAAGCAGCCGATAGGTTTTCACCGTTGTCCGATTCCCCAGCACATCAAGCACCAAGCCAGACGCGCCCATGCTAAACGAGAACAGAACAGAGCAAAAAGCTCCTATGAGCACCAGCAGCAGCAAGAAAAACAGCCGTTTCTTTTCCACCGTATGCTGTCATAAAAATCGCACGTTTCGCATTGTGGCACATTCCTTTTGATTTAATTTGGGGTAAACTTAATACAAGTCCTTTGTTTAATTGTCAAAGTATTTATCTCACAAATGTGCTGAGTAGGCTCTCTGCAATTTTCTTGATACGGCCTGTGTTCAGCTGATAGTAAAGCTTTTTTTCTTCAGATCCCATACCGACGCTCACCAATTGGCGCGATACCAGCGCACTCATATGGTAGGAAATCGTTGCGGGCGAAAGGCTCAATCTATTGGCAAGCTGCGCAGCATAGCAGTGTTCGTCACGCAAAATCGTGAGAATATCAAACTTGCTCTTATCCGCTATCGTTTTGAGCGCCTGCTGAAGCTCCTCATCGGTGAGGTGATCGCTCCTCTTTGTCAAATTGGTGTCCATTTTGTAGAATCCAAGACCGACATTAATGCTGCAATTTGACCGGCTGCCAAACAGTCCTGTATCTCCGTCCACCACGTACATAAAAATGACGACGGAAGCGGGCGTGGCAATCGTAGGTCTAACGATCATCGTTAAGTCTTTTTCTTCAATAATCGGAATGATCGTTGAAAGTCGTGTAAGGAAAGGGCTATCTGTGTCTTTGTTCATATGGATGAGTGTTTGCTCTGCCCACTCATCCAAGTCTTTGCGTATCATCGACTCGCTTTCCTGTATCACTTTGATGAGACGCGCTAGGATAGGGGTCGCTTTGGCAAAGCTCGCATGATAATCAAGAAAAGTATTGAGAATGTGGCAGCGGTATTGCGCCGTCCATGCGGGCGCATCCAGCACATATTGCATAAATTCATTTATTGATACCGAAGCACCGTCCTCAATCGTCTCAATATTCAATGTGAGGGTTAAAAAATAGGCGCGTAAGGTCCCTTCATCTAATGATTCAATTCGGGCAATGACTTCCTCCAGCGTCATGCCGGATGCATGATAGCACGGAAATAGAACGGAGGCTCTAACATCTGTTTCGCCCTCTTCATGGGTATAATCATGCTCCAATAATTTGAGTTCATCCTCCGAAAGTGCAAGCTGCTGGCGGACATGCGCCAAAAATCGATCATATCCGGCCATCAATTCGAGGTCTTCCTTGCTGAAATGAATCAGAGGATCATTCTTCCGCATGATTTCCACCAAGGTTTTGTCCGCATCCGTGCTACAGAAATATTGCAGCATGGCGACACCTTCGCGTACATAGTCAATCGTCGGATCAAACTGTAGCTTCATCAGCTATTTCTCCTTTTAACTGGTTCTTCATCGTTTCATCCAGTATCTTCATTGATTTTAACCTAATTGCCACAAATGTGCAAATCAATGCTAGCCCAGCTGTAATGAGATAGATTTGGCTGATGGATAGGAAGGAAACCAATGAACCACTGTACAAAGAGCCAAGCGGCACGGCTGCAATCGAAACAGCGTTGATGATGGATGCCATACGGGAGAGATAGCCTTCATCAATGACTTGAAAGAACAAAACGTTCGTCATTAAGGAGAAGAATGCGACAGAAATCGCAAGCAAGGCATCCGTTAGGAACAGCACGGTATACTTTAGGACCACCATATTTTCAATGAATCCAAGTCCGATCTTCGCGCCATAAAGCACAACGACCGTAAGCCCGACAACAAGGATTGATTTGCCCAAAGAGATTTTGCCCTTTAGAAGCGGATAGATCGCAGAGCCGATCAGCATGCCAATGGAGGACGCGATGCCTGTGACCGATAGCGCATAGGCATCCAAATGAAGCGTGTCTATGACAAAGGCTGTTTCAAGCTGATTGGCGGGCGATAGCAAGAGGTTGACGCTGACGCCTAGGACACATAGAAGCACAAGCTCCGGTTTTTTGATAAAGTACTTGAATCCTGCCTTTAGGTTATGCAGGTAGCTATCGTCTTGAGTCTCTTCATTTTCGCTGCTTTCGGATTGCTTAATGGCGTTTGTGATGCGCATCATGGCAAGGATCAAGCCTGAAATGAAAAACAGCGTTCCATCCACCACCAGCGCTCCCCCGCCGCCCCACACGCCGATGATCACGCCCGCAACACCCGCGCCAACAAGCTGTGCGGTTTGCGATACCATGGTGCGAAGCGCGATACCTGTATCCAACTTATCCATGGGGAGGATTTGCGGCATAGCCGCCATGTAGGCAGGGTCTGAAAACGATTCAGAAATGGACATGAGCAGCGTGATCACGAGCAGCATCGGCGCGGTCAATATCCCTGTGAGCATCAATATGCCTGTGAGGAGCACGAGTATAGCACGGATAAAGCTGGTGATGACCATGATGCGCTTCTTGTTCATCTTCTCCACAATAGGCGCAACCAAAGGCGTGACAAAGATCGTTGGCAATACGTTGACACCGAAGATGATTGTTAGCCACACCGCAGACCCTGTCAGCTCATAGGCAATCCATGAGTAGGCAATAGAATCGATGGAATCCCCTAGACGCGAGAAGATATTAGATAATAAATAAAGCCAGTAATTTCGTTCTCCCTTTAATGCGCGATACGTTTCAAATGATTGTTTCATGTCCATCATACTCCTTGTTCGAGACGATTCTAACATATAGTACGATGGTTGTCAATGTACATGTTCGACGCAATTCTAACTTGACGATTTTCACGCATTTTGTTACCATACATATGTATCCTAATACCGAAATTTCGCATTGAGGTAGAAGGTTCAGCCACAAGGCAATGAATGAATTGTTTTGAGCTGCGCCTTTTGAAGGGTGCAGCTCTTTTTATGTATCATTAGGAGGATCTAGGATGGAACATCGTATCGCTGTGCTGGGCATCATCGTTGAAAAAACAGATGCCGTGGAAAAACTGAACAATGTCCTACACGAATACGGACGCTACATCATCGGGCGCATGGGGATTCCCTACCAGAGGCGCAATCTCAACGTCATCAGTGTGGTCATCGATGCACCGCAGGACGTGATCAGCGCGCTATCGGGGAAGATCGGCAAGTTGGAAGGCATTACCGCGAAAACAGCGTATTCCAACGTGATTTCATGCGACGAATGATAGGCATCCTCCGCTTGACTCATGATCTATCGGACGCGGAGCTACTCGCCTGCCTTGAGTGTGATGACTCCTCTTTCGTGGAGGAATTGCACGCGGCGGCGCGCGAAGCATGCGCCCAGCAATACGGCAAGGTCGTGTTTATTCGCGGCTTGATCGAGTTCACGAATATCTGCAAGAACGATTGCTATTACTGCGGGATTCGGCGCAGCAATTCGAAGGTTGATCGCTATCGACTGTCCAAGGAGGATGTGCTGGATTGCTGCACGCGCGGGCATGCGATGGGGTTTCGTACCTTTGTATTGCAAGGCGGTGAGGATGGGCAGCTGACGGATGCATTCATGTGTGACCTAGTGAGCGAGATTCACCGTCGATTTGACGACTGTGCGATCACGCTCTCTATTGGTGAGCGATCACGTGAGAGCTACCAGAGGCTCTATGATGCGGGTGCGCAGCGGTATTTGCTTCGTCATGAAACGGCGACGGCAGAACATTATGCGCGGCTGCATCCAAAGGCATTGATGCTAAAGCACCGCATGAATTGTTTGCAGGATCTAAAAGAAATCGGATACCAGGTAGGCTGCGGGCTGATGGTTGGCTCGCCATTTCAAACCTGTGAGCACCTTGTGCGCGATCTGCGCTACATCAAGGAGCTTCAGCCCCATATGGTGGGCATTGGTCCGTTCATCCCCCATCATGACACGCCATTTCGGGATTATCCTGCAGGGAGCACCGACATGACATTGAAGCTGCTCTCGCTTGTGCGGCTGCTCGTGCCAGGTGTGCTACTCCCCGCCACAACCGCGCTGGGTACAGCCCTTGGCGATGGACGGGAGCGCGGGGTTCTCGCAGGCGCAAACGTCGTGATGCCGAATCTGTCGCCGCTGAATGTGCGCGAGAAATACTCACTCTACGACAACAAGCTATGCACGGGCGATGAAACCGCGGAGCAGCTGGAAAAGCTGAGGGAGCGGTTTGCGGGAATTGGTTATCAGGTAGCGGTAAGTCGGGGCGATAGCCTTTTGACAAAGAATTCAAACTAACGGGGAAGAAAATCTGACCCGAAAGAAAGGTACGAAGAACATGTATAATCCAGCTTCACTTAAATCAGAGGAATTTATTGACCACGAGGAGATCCAATCCACTTTAGAGTATGCGCAAGCGAATTGCGAAAACGTAGAAATGATCGATCAGATCATCGAAAAAGCCAGGCTCGCCAAGGGTCTGACCCACCGCGAAGCGTCGGTGCTGATGGCATGCGAAATGCCCAATAAGCTCGAGGAGATCTACAAGCTCGCCGCGCAGATCAAGAACGATTTTTATGGCAACCGCATCGTTATGTTTGCTCCGCTTTATTTGAGCAACTATTGCGTGAACGGCTGCGTTTATTGCCCCTATCATGCGAAAAACAAGCATATCGCGCGCAAGAAGCTCACGCAGGCAGAGATCGTGAAGGAAGTCACCGCGCTTCAGGACATGGGACATAAGCGTCTTGCGATTGAGCTGGGCGAAGATCCCGTACGCAATACCATGGAGTATATTCTGGAGAGCATCAAGACCATCTACTCCATCAAGCACAAGAACGGCGAAATTCGTCGCGTGAACATCAATATTGCCGCGACCACCGTCGAGGATTACCGCAAGCTCAAGGATGCGGGCATCGGCACATATATCCTCTTCCAAGAGACCTATCACAAGAAGAGCTACGAGCAGCTTCACCCCACTGGTCCCAAGCATAATTACGCCTACCATACCGAGGCGGTGGATCGCGCGATGGAGGGCGGCATTGATGATGTAGGTTTGGGTGTGCTGTTCGGTCTAGAGCTATACAAGTACGAATTTGCAGGGCTGCTGATGCATGCGGAGCACCTCGAAGCCGTGCATGGCGTTGGCCCGCACACCATCAGTGTACCCCGAATCAAGCGCGCGGACGATATCGATCCTAGCGTCTTTGACAACGGCATTGATGACGAAACCTTTGCGAAGATTTGCGCGCTAATCCGCATTTCCGTACCATATACAGGTATGATCATCTCCACACGCGAGAGCCAATCGGTTCGCGAGCGCGTGCTTCCCCTTGGCATTTCGCAGGTCAGCGGCGCATCGCGCACGAGCGTTGGCGGCTACTGCGAGCCAGAGCCCGCGGACGAAAGCAGCGAGCAATTTGACGTGAGCGACAAGCGCACGCTGGACGAGGTTGTCCGTTGGCTGATGGCGCAGGGACATATTCCATCGTTCTGCACCGCATGCTACCGCGAAGGCCGCACGGGGGACCGCTTCATGACGCTGCTCAAGAACGGACAGATCTCCAACTGCTGCCATCCCAATGCCCTCATGACGCTCAAGG
>LFRM01047073.1_pt1 | contig 11015 bp, 7 predicted proteins | sample 618341 | NCBI WGS metagenome assembly LFRM01 (sample SAMN03654438, study PRJNA283298) | anaerobic digester metagenome | isolation source: pool of bioreactors CSTR01a, CSTR02a, and CSTR03a thermophilic anaerobic... | place: Denmark: Kgs. Lyngby | collected 2014-05-21
AATCTATATACACCACCAGTATATCCCGTGGCTGATATCCTAGATACATATGTTTATCGTATTACCTTTGGACGTGGTGTTTCAATGGATATGGGATTCCCTACTGCAGTAGGTTTGTTTAAAAACGTTATCAATTTTGCGCTTATAATGACCGCAAACGCAATTGCCAGGCGTGCAGGTCATGACGGTATAATTTAAGGAGGTGACGTGAGGTGGCTGATGCAACACATAAATCTTCCTTGGATATAAAAGTTCCAAAAAGGAATCGCATTCGCAGGTTTAGTATTGGGGATGCAATACNNAGTTGGGGATGCAATACTAATTATTATAATGTCGCTTCTCTCATTGTCAGTTATATTACCTTTTTATAACGCTGTTTTGGTATCAATGGTACCCCAAACAGTTTATGTTAGATCACCTTTACTTCTGTGGCCTAAAGAGGTTATTTGGGACAACTATAGGTTTATTTTTGATTTTCGTTTGATATGGTACGGTATAGGGAATTCAGTATTTATAACTGTGGCAGGTACATTATACAGTATGCTGCTTACGGTTCTGTGTGCATATGCCTTAACTAAGGATATACCGGGAAGACGATTTGTTAGATTCTTAATAGTCTTTACCATGTATTTCTCAGGTGGTATCATTCCCTACTTCTTAATTATTAACGGCCTGGGATTAACTAACAGTCTTTGGTCAATGATCTTACCTACAGGAATAAATGTTTTTTATATGCTGATTGTTTCAAACTTTTTTACCGGAATACCTCCATCTCTTGAAGAATCAGCGAAAATAGATGGGGCAGGAGATTTTACTATCTTGATTCGTATCATTCTTCCCCTTTCCCTGCCGATACTAGCTACTTTTGCACTTTATTATGCGGTAGATAAATGGAATGAGTGGTGGCATGGACTTTTGTTCATAAGAAAGGTAGAAAAACAGCCCCTTCAATTGATACTAAGGCAAATAATTCAGGATGCACAGTTTCTAAGCCAACAGCTATTACCAGGACAAGAAAAGCCTGATGTATACGGAGATTCCATTAAAATGGCTGCTGTTGTGGTTACTATGTTTCCTATAATGATGCTATATCCCTTCCTACAACGATATTTTCTTTCAGGTTTAACGCTGGGAGCAGTTAAGGAATAACCGGATCTTGTGTAAAACCCGGTGTTATAGCACCGGATTTACAATATATAACTATATATGGTGACAAAAATGAAAGGAGTGTCTCAAAATTATGTCAACTAAAAGGCTATTTTGTTTAATAGTTGCAATGGTTTTATTGTTGGGTATCATTGCTGGTTGTGGAACAGGCAAGGAACCTGACAAGACTGATCCTGCAGATCCTGGTGATAAAGAAGTAGTAGATAAGGATAAGGACAAGGAAGATGAGGATGAACCCTCAACTTCAGATCGGGAAATTATTACTGTTTCAATGAACGTAATGGATGCCGAGAAGAACGGCAATAACCCAAAAATGGATTACGTTAAGGAAAAATTCGGTCTCGAGTTCGAGTATTGGCCTGTAAACTGGGGTGATTGGAACGAAAAGATCAATAACTGGATAAGTGTTAACGATACCCCAGACCTTATATGGTGGGATCTAAAGGGTGCCCAGTCCAACCAGTACAAGACCTGGGCAAAACAAGGCGCCTTCAAGCCTATACCATATGATCTGATAGCCAAGTATCCCAATCTCCAAGACCGGGTTGACAACATGGAATCATTCAAGCACCTGGAGGTTGATGGTGAATTGTATGCTTGGCCTTCCTCAAGAAGGTACGATCCAATGGTTAAGAATACATATTCCTCTGTTTGGATCTACCGCAGGGATTGGGCTAAAGCTGTTGGACTCTACAATGAGGACGATATCTATGAATGGGAAGAATGGAAGAATCTCATTAAGACAGTTATAGAAAAAGATCCAGGTGGCAATGGTGCCGGAAATACAGCTGGTCTGGTTATGCCTCCATGGGCATTCCCACATGCACCGGTACTCTTCATAGGATCTGTTCCTGCAGAAGGTAATGAAACCTGTGCATATATCAAGGTAGATGGCGAGTGGGTATGGCCACCGACCTTGGACAGCTATAAAGAAGAAGTTGTTGAAACCTGGCAGATGTACCAGGATGGCCTCATCTGGAAGGACAATATGGGCTTTAGCGGTGGTGAAGATGAAGAACTGTTTAAGGCCGGACGCGCCTTTGCCAGATACCAGGGCGGTGTAGGTGTATATAATAACTTCAGTAAGGAAATGTTAGAAAATGGAGTTATTGAAAAAGATACAGATATGGGTCCCGCTATTGTTAAGGATCGAAATGGCGATGTTTGGTTGACCCAAACCGAGGATTATTGGACAGTTACCGCATTTTCCAATAAGGTTGACGATGAAAAGATGGATCGTATCCTTGAATTCTGGGATTTCCTGAACTCTGAGGAAGGATTACTTTTCAACGAATTGGGATTTGAAGGTAAAGACTATGAAATCGATGCCAACGGTGAAGTTAAGGTGCTATGGGAAATCGATCCAGAAACCAACAGATATGTAAGCCCATATGCAGATTATGCCTTTGGTGCATTTACACCTGCTACCTTAGTACCTGAGATCAATCATACCGCCATGGAATTTGGTATCAATGAACATATAAGCTTGTATGAGAAATTGAACAAGCTGAACTTTAAGGTTAAGCCTGTAAATTACGATATGGCTTTCTTCTCCGCTCCTGAAAAGGATAAATACGGCAACTTTGGTATGGATGCGAAAACTAAACTATCAGAGATAATCGCTAATCCAAATGCTGATCCTGCTGCTGAGTGGGAAGCATGGGTAGAATCAATGATGCCAAGAGTTCAGCCAATATTGGATGAATTAAACGAAGGTCTCAAGTAAATATTACTTAACTCAAAAAACCTGGTAGAATTTCTACCAGGTTTTTTTGGAGTATTTTATCCTATAATTTAAGGTAAAAATGTTGCATAGAATCCTATTACAAATACTCCACATTCAATAATACTAACAAAGGATGTGGGGTTCATAGATAATTTATCTCCTAACAAAATAGTAAATAAACGAAAGATGCCTGTTTTTCCTTGTTATATTTGGATAAATATTTTAAGATAAATAATACAGAGCAGTGGAAACGCTAAAATATTATTTTATCATGAAAGATTTTCCTTTAGAGCGTGTTAGGCTTTGAAGAGATTGGGAGGGTAAAGCTAATGGTAGATTATAAACGCTTTAGAGATTGTCCTATGGAATATCGTTCTGCACCGTTCTGGTCATGGAACCACAAAATGGGAAAGGATGAAATCATTCGACAAATTCATCAGATGTACAAGCAAGGCATAGGCGGGTTTTATATGCATCCCAGAGGCGGGCTCATGGATGAATACCTTGGTGAGGACTTTATGAAAGCAATTAGTGTCGCAGTAAAAGAGGCAGAAAGTTTGGGAATGAAGGCATGGCTCTATGATGAAGATAGATTTCCTAGCGGCAGCGCCGGGGGAATGGTTGTACAGGATAATCCTGTATATGGTGCAAAAGCCTTGGAAATGCTTGAAATACCACACAGTCAGATAGATGAAATAGATTCGAAATTAAAAGTATTTCTGCCCCGTAGATCTGGAGAAAACATTTCTTATGAAGATATCACAAACATCCCAAAGGAAGATGTGGTTAAGGAGAATACTTTGGTATTGGTTTTCAGAATTGTATTTATGGATAAACTGGGCAGATGCAACAATAAACCATATACCGATCTTTGCTATAAGGATGCAGTAGACAGATTTATCGAAATCACTCATGAAAAGTATAAAAAGGATTTAAAGGAACATTTTGGGAATACTATACCCGGAATCTTTACCGATGAGCCGAATTTTAATGTAAATACAGCGGGGAAAAATTATTTACCCTGGACCTATCAATTCGAAGAGTACTTTAGAGATAAAAAGGGATATTGTATTATAGATCATTTACCTGAATTGTTTTTTAAGATAAACAATTATAAGAAAATCAGGTTCGATTATTGGGATGTGATGACCAGGCTCTTTAATGAATTCTTCGTACAAAATATATACCAATGGTGTGAAAGAAACAATCTTAACCTAACGGGTCATTATTGGGAACATGCATTTCCAAATCCTACCCATAGCGGAAGTGTAATGCCCCATTACGAGTTTATGCAATATCCAGGAATTGATATGCTCTTTAACACCGAGGATGAAATAGAGCAGGTTGGGAATGATCTAATAGTTAAGGAAGTATCCAGCGTTGGAAACCAGTTGGGTAAGGAACGGGTACTATCAGAGACCTTTGGTGCATCAGGCTGGGATCTTGATTTTGCAGAGATGAAAAGGGTGGCAGATTGGCAATTCGCTTTGGGCATTAACCTTATATGTCAACACCTGGTCCTTTATTCCATAGAAGGATATAGGAAAAGAGATTTTCCTCCCTCCTACCTGGATCACCAACCCTATTGGGATAGTTACTACATCCTAGCGGATTATTTAGCAAGGATGAGCTATATTATGTCCCAGGGGGAATATAAGGCCGATATAATGGTTCTACACCCATCCAGTTCTACCTGGACAGAATATGATGTATTAAACGATAACAACTCAGGCCTTGAAAAGATATCTGATTCCATAAAAGGCTTAGTTCGCACCTTGTGTCAATCAGGTTATCTCTTTGATTTAGGCGATGATATTATCATTGAAAGGCATGGGAAGATTGAAGATGGAAAGTTTGTCGTTGGCAATGGTAGATATTCCACCATCATTTTACCGGATATGACGGTTATGAGGGAGACGAACCTTATATTATTAAGGGAATTTGTCCAAAGTGGTGGCAGAATAATCGCGACCGGAACCATTCCCAGCCTTCTAGATGGTGACTATAATAAAGAATTGGTTGATTTCTTTAGTGGAGATTATGTAATTAATTGTTGTATTAACGATATAATTGATGTCTTATGTGCATCTAATCACGAGCGTATCCTGGTGGAAGATCTAGACGGTCGTAGGGTTCAGGATATATACACTCATAAGAGGATAGCGGGTGATAAGCAAATCGTCTTTCTATGCAATTATAGCAGGGAAAAGAAATATGAAATGCGTTTACAGATTGAACCAACCATTGGTAAAATTGAAAGCTGGGATCCTACAAGTGGAGAAAGAAAGGAATTGTTTGCCTATGTGAAGGATGACAAAAGATATGTAGACCTGATTTTCTACCCCTCAGGGTCTCACCTCTTGATAATGGATGAAGGTTCTCCTGCTTGTATGGAATCAGGTTTTAGGAGTACAATTAAGGCCCTAATAAAGGAATTAAAGTTAAATGATTGGGAGGTAAATCGGAAGGATTATAATGCCTTGACCATTAATAGGTGTAGTATTTCAATAGATAATGGCCAATGGACGGAGCCCAATAATGTGGTGGCAATTCATGATAACATCAGAAAACTGTTGGGACTGGATGAGAGTAATATAGTTGCACCACAGCCCTGGACCTATACCCAGGAGGAGAGGGATAGGTTTTTCTCGTTAAAAGCAAGGTATACCTTCAAGTTAATGGAGGAAATCACAGGCGCTATTCGCTTAGCTGCTGAATCATCGGATATATTTACCGTATCCGTCAACGGAAACATAGTAAAAACCCACGATTCCACCTACAAGGATCGGGCCTTCCAGGTATACGATATAAAGGATTACATAGTAGTCGGCGAAAATGAAATCGTTCTGTCTACTGATAGATACGGTGTATTGTCAAGTATAGAAAGCATATATATAATAGGTGATTTTAAAGTTAAGCCAGTAAATGGTGAGTTTGCTATATGGGAAGAAGATAATATCTCCTTAGGGGATTGGACGCAGACTGGATATCCATTTTATTCCGGGAAAATGGTTTATCATCAGAATTTTAAAATCGAAGAGGATTTATCCAGCGATAAATGCGTACAGTTGACCTTAGATGGGTTATGGGGAATTGCCTTTCGTATTTTTGTAAATGGAAAGGAAGCCGGAATTTTAGGTTGGAAGCCATATGAATTGGATATTACTCAATATTTAAAAACTGGGAACAATAAAATAGAAATTGAGGTCATGAATTCGCTACAAAACCTTCTAGGCCCCCATGATTATCAAGAGATTGAAGGAATTATAACACCAGGTTCTTTTTATAGCGACAAAATGATTAAGTTTACAAAAAGCGGTTTTAGCGGTGTTGCTTCTATTAGAGTGTATTCAAAACAGCAAAAATGATTTTCATATTGCAGGATACATGATTATAATATAGAATATAACATAACATTTAAGACTGGTTTGACCTATCAATGCTCGATAGGTTGTTATAGAATGCTTATGATTGGATGTATCCAACAGGAAAAGGAGAGGAGGAAGGTCAGTGAGTGCTAGAAAAACCAATCCTTTAGGTGAAATGGTTATTGCCGATGAGGTAATTGCTACCCTTGCAGGAATATCCGCCATTGAGTGTTATGGAATTGTAGGAATGGCATCAAAGCGGGCTACAGACGGTATAGTTGAACTTCTGGGCAGGGAGAATCTATCAAAGGGTGTTAAGGTATATACACAGGACAATGATATAATTATAGACCTTTTTATAATCGTAGAATACGGAATTTCAATTTCTGCGGTAGCCAAAAATATAATAGAAACAGTAAAATATAATGTTGAAAACCTAACAGGTATGAATGTAAAAAAAATTAACGTAATGGTAGAAGGTGTCAGGGTATAAGTTTCTGTCGCCAAAGGAGGTAAAGCATTGTATATAGAATATATAGACGGAATTAAACTGAGAGAAATGTTTTGGGCGGCTGCGCAGTTTTTGGAAAAGAACAAACAAGCCCTAAACGCCTTAAACGTTTTTCCTGTTCCTGACGGAGATACAGGAACCAATATGTCCCTGACCATGATGGCTGCGATAAAAGAAATGCAAGGTACAAATGCAAATACAGTTGCACAAGTAGCAGACGCAATTTCTAAAGGTTCTTTAAAGGGAGCCAGAGGAAATTCTGGTGTTATTTTATCCCAGTTATTCAGGGGATTTTCCAGGGCATTACAAGACAAAGAAAAGATGTCTACCCGAGAGTGTGCAATAGCCTTACAAGAGGGTGCAAAAACTGCTTATAAAGCAGTAATGAAGCCGACCGAAGGTACTATGCTGACTGTCGCCCGGGTAACCGGTGAAGAAGCAATAAAACTTAGTAAAAAACATCAAGATTTTAAATCTTTTAGCAGCGAAGTGATTAAAGTCGCAAAAGATACTCTTGATAAGACTCCGGATATGTTACCCCACCTTAAGGAGGCAGGAGTGGTAGATGCCGGAGGTATGGGGGTTTTGTATATCCTAATGGGTGCAGCTCAGGCTCTTGATGGTACCTTGGATATGGGATTAATACCTATTTCAGAGGAGAAAATTACAGATACAAGTCCTGAAATAGAGATAGGGGCAGATATACGGTTTGCATATTGTACTGAATTTTTTATAAAAAACTTATTCTCTCATGTAACTGAGGATGATATAGACAAACTAAAGGGCAGGCTCTCCAATCTGGGAGACTCCATCGTAGTGGTAGGGGATCTGGATCTTATTAAGGTTCATGTACATACCAATATGCCTGGAAAGGCTCTTCAGTTAGCATTGAGATTTGGTGAATTATCGGGTATTAAAATTGACAATATGAAAGAGCAACATCGTCATGTCATCATAGAGAAAAAACAAAAGGAATATGGTGTTGTTGCAGTAGCCATGGGGGATGGAATAAGTTCCATTTTTAAGGATCTTGCTGTTGACTATGTTATCGAAGGGGGACAGACAATGAACCCCAGTATTGAAGATATCTCCAAAGCAGTGGAACAGACCAACGCTAAAAACGTTTTTGTTCTACCTAACAATAGCAATATTATTTTGTCAGCGAAGCAGGCTCAAGAAATTAGTGATAGTAACATTATTGTAATACCCAGTAAATCGATTCCCCAGGGCTTGGCCGCCATATTGGCCTTCAATCCAGACTCCGATATAGATACAAATATTACCAATATGACCGAAGCTATGGAAAGTGTAAGTACCGGTCAGGTGACCTATGCTGTCAGGGATTCGGAATATAATGGTATAACCATCAAAAAAGATGATATAATAGGCCTCGCTGACGGAAAGATTGTTACAGCCGGTAAGGATATAAAAGAGATAACCATATCGTTGTTAGAAAAGATGTTGGATGATGACAGCGAGATTGTTACCTTACTGTATGGCCAGGAGATTGATGAGGAAAAGGCTGGGCAAATAGTTTCCTTTTTAGAGGGAAAATATCCTGATTTGGACATTGAGATGCATCCAGGAGGTCAGCCATTATATTATTATATTATATCTGTTGAATGATATGCTGTATCATTTATTGTGGATTGTCTGTGAGGACAATGTAATTGTAGGCTGGGGAACTATAACCCAGCCTTTTCTTTAATATATAAACATGTATTGTGGGTGAAATAGTATGGGTCTATTAGAGCAATCGGTTAATACAGTAAAGGGAATCGGACCTAAAAAGACTAAACTGTTGGCAAGGCTGGATATCAACACCTTAGAGGATGTTCTGTATTATTTTCCCAGGGATTATGAGATACACCCGAAGATAAGCAGCATTAACTCAATTAAAAGTGGAGAAATGGTATCCATATGCGGAAAATTTGAGGGCAATCCTAAGCTCGCCAGGAAACACAGGGGTTTATCCATCTTGGAATGGACGGCTACAGATGGAACAGGACAGGTGACCTGCATATGGTTTAATCAGCCCTACAGGGCAAGACAATACAACAAGAATGTCCCATACTATATATATGGAAAGGCAATAAGGGCATATGGTAAGATCCAGATTCAAAACCCAATAGTAGAGGAATATAGACCTGGTTTCCACGATGGGGGACGGATAGAACCGATTTATCCCTTGGTAGATGGATTAACTCAAAAGGATTTGAGAAATCTTACTCAGAATATCCTTGAGAGGATTGAAGAAGATATAGAAGAGGATGTGCCTGAAATTATAATAAGGGAATATGGTTTAGTAGGCAAAACTTATGCCCTCAAAACTATACACTATCCCCTGAATCAGGATACCCTGGAGGAAGCTAAGAGGCGTTTGATATTCGATGAACTGTTCTTAATGCAATTAGCCCTCCATGGACAACGAGAAAAACGATCAAAGGCTAAAAACGGTTTGTTAATCAGATGGAACAATGAGGATATGGCCGATTTTATTAGGAAACTGGGTTATCCGTTGACCGGAGCCCAGGTAAGAGTGGTGGAGGAAATCTTCCGGGATTTAAATAGCAATGTACCTATGAATCGTCTTGTATATGGGGATGTTGGTTCCGGGAAAACAGTTATCGCAGCCATTGCCTTATATGCGGCAGTTCTAGGCGGATACCAAGGGGTTTTAATGGCCCCTACGGAAATCCTGGCAAGACAGCACTTGGAAACCTTGGAACAACTCTTTTTGGGAATTGAGATTAGGCTTGCTTTATTGACCGGGGGTATACCAAACAGTGAAAAAGAAAGGATAAAAGAGCTTCTATCCACTGGTGAAATTCATATAGTTGTAGCAACCCATGCAATTTTACAGGATGATGTAGAATTTCATAGACTTGGTCTGGTTGTCACTGATGAACAGCATAGGTTCGGTGTGAGACAGAGGGCCACCATTATCCAAAAGGGCAATAAAACCCCACACATACTAGTAATGTCAGCGACTCCTATACCAAGGACCATGGCCTTGACACTCTATGGGGATTTGGATATCTCTATAATAGATGAATTACCTCCGGGGAGAAAACCGGTCAAGACCTATCATGTTCCATCTTCCATGAGGGAACGTGTATATGCTTTCATACGAAGGCAGGTAGAGTTGGGATATCAAGCATATCTCGTATGTCCATTGGTAGAGGAATCCCAAGATATAGACGCCGAATCGGCAATTAAGATGTTTAACACACTAAGAACAGAGTCCCTTTCCAATCTTAGACTTGGCTTAATACACGGTAGAATGAAAGCAGATGAAAAGGAAGAAGTAATGAAGACTTTTCAAGATGGGGATATTGACGTACTAATATCCACTACTGTAATTGAGGTAGGAGTAAATGTGGCGAATGCTAATTTAGTTGTTATCGAAAACGCTGATAGATTTGGATTGGCAGCGCTCCATCAATTGAGGGGCAGGGTTGGACGAAGTAAAGATCAGGGTTATTGTATACTCATAGCTGACATAAGCACTGAAAATGCAAGGGAAAGAATGAACATAATGGTTAAAACCAATGATGGTTTTGAGATATCGCAAAAAGATCTGGAGCTTAGGGGACCCGGGGAGTTTCTTGGGGTAAAGCAACACGGGCAGCCTCAACTTAAAATAGCAGATCTCATTAGGGATGTAGATATTCTTAATGAAACAAAAGATGCGGTAGAAAAAATAATGGCATTGGAGGATTCTGAATACAAAAGTACTATATTACAGAGGGCTTATAACAAATTTAACCGGAGTATGAGAGAAGTTGTGTTAAATTGATTTTTTTCTTCCCAAGACTTTATCATGGCGTGAAAAAAACTTTATTTACCAGTGTAAAAAACATATTATTGGACAAATTAATACTACATTCGACAACAGGAGGTGAAGATATTGCCTACTAGTAATCAGAAAGTTGTTCCAGCAGCTAGAGATGCCCTTAACAACATGAAATTTGAGATTGCCAATGAAATAGGTATTAATTTGAAACCAGGGTATAATGGGGATTTAACTGCAAAGCAAGCAGGCCATATAGGCGGACAGATGACAAGGAGATTGGTTGCGATGGCTCAGCAGCAGATGAGCGGCCAATAACAAATAATGATAATAATTAAAAGGAACGGGTAAGTTATCCGTTCCTTTTAATTATGGACTAATTAGGATAAATCACATTTTCTATTATACTTGTTACCTATTTTTATCTATGATAAAATAGGAACTAGCTTT
>LFRM01117859.1_pt1 | contig 11012 bp, 9 predicted proteins | sample 618341 | NCBI WGS metagenome assembly LFRM01 (sample SAMN03654438, study PRJNA283298) | anaerobic digester metagenome | isolation source: pool of bioreactors CSTR01a, CSTR02a, and CSTR03a thermophilic anaerobic... | place: Denmark: Kgs. Lyngby | collected 2014-05-21
ATCAAGAGCTAGAGGTTTTCGAAATATTGAAAACTTTATTGCTATGATATATCTTTTGGCTGGAAAGTTAACATACAATTTTTCCAGTAATAAATGAAAATTTAGCGGAATTAATTAACTAATTAGTGTGTTTACCCACACAAAATAGCGAAGCGCCATAAATATTTTTTAGGCTGAGATTCCTGAGAGTTTCAAATACAAATAAAAAAACGGTCAGTATTGTTATTATTACTATTATACGGTGATGTAAATGCAGATGGTTCAATTGACTCGGTCGACCTGACAATAATGAAAAGGGTACTGCTCAAAAAACTGACTATCGATGACATAACGAACGCTGATTTGGACGGCGACGGAGGATTAAATTCAATGGATTTGCCGCTCGTGTGAAAATTTGACAGGACCGGCACCGGCTTTGTGGTTGCGTCCAAATATAACACGCCATGATTATTGTTTCAGAGGCTGTACTAAATTGTCCAATTACGATGAAATTCCAAATGATTGGAAATAAGGAATGAATAAATCAAACAGGGGAAGGTTCTCTACTCTAAAACAGAGAACCTTCCCCCATTCTATATGTTCTATTTCTTTAACCTCGGCTTTAGAACAATGGTTGCAAGAGGAGGTATGCGAAGCCTCATAGAATAGGGCTTGTTGTGCATGGGTTCTTTTTCGGCTTTGATCTCATTGAAGTTTCCGACATTGCTGCCGCCGTATTTTTCCCAGTCGCTGTTGAATATCTCATCATATACGGTGTCAAAGGGTGAGCCTATGCGGTAGTCCTCATGAGGAACCGGAGTGAAATTGCACACAAATATGAGGGAATCGCGCCAGTCCTTGCCCTTTCTCATAAAGGAAATTATGCTGTGCTCCGTGTCGTTACAGTCGATCCATTCAAAGCCATCAAAATGGAAATCCACCTCATACAAGGCTTTTTCACTTTTATAGAGCTTGTTCAAATCCCTTACATAGTCCTGCATTTTCTTATGCATATCATAATCCAGCAAGAACCAGTCAAGGCTCTGCTTGTAATTCCACTCAATAAACTGTCCAAACTCACCGCCCATGAACAAAAGCTTCTTTCCGGGATGACCGTACAAATAACCGTAGCTTGCCCGAAGCCCGGCAAATTTCTGCCAGTAGTCTCCCGGCATTTTATTGATCATGGAGCATTTGCCGTGGACAACCTCGTCATGGGACAGCACCAGAATAAAGTTTTCCGAAAAAGCATACATCAAAGAAAAGGTTATAAGATTTTGATGATATTTTCTATATATCGAATCCATGCTCATATAACGCAAAAAGTCGTTCATCCAGCCCATGTTCCACTTATAGGCAAATCCCAGACCGCCCGTATAGGGAGGTTTGGTTACAAGGGCCCAGGAAGTGGATTCCTCGGCTATCATCATTACCCCGGGATGATACTTGTACACCGTCGAATTCAATTGCTGCATAAATTCTATAGCATCAACATTTTCCTTTCCGCCCCACCGGTTGGGAATCCATTCTCCGTCCTTTTTCCCGTAATCAAGATAAAGCATGGAGGCGACGGCATCAACCCGAAGACCGTCAATATGGTATTTTTCAAACCAGAACAGGGCATTGCTGATTAAAAAGTTTTTAACTTCGTTTCTTCCGTAGTTGAATATGTGAGTTCCCCAATCGGGATGTTCGCCCTGCCTGGGATCATAGTGCTCATATAGGGCAGTTCCGTCAAATCTTGCCAATCCGTGTCCATCCTTGGGAAAATGTGCCGGAACCCAGTCCATTATAACTCCAATACCGTTCTGATGGCATTTATCTACAAAGTACATGAAGTCCTTCGGTTCTCCGTACCGGCTGGTTGCGGCATAATAACCGGTTATCTGGTATCCCCAGGAACCGTCAAAGGGATGCTCCGCAATCGGAAGCAGCTCAATGTGAGTATATCCCATATCTTTAACATACTCCACCAGCATATCGGCCAGTTCCCTGTATGTATGGAAACCGTTTTCATCATTGGAAACTCTTTTCCAGGAACCGAGATGAACTTCATAAATAGACATGGGTTTTTCAAAGGAATTGCTGTGATCTCTTTCATACATCCAGTCTTTGTCGTTCCATTCATATCCGTTAAGATCATACACAATAGAAGCGGTATTGGGCCTCAGCTCGGAATAGAAAGCATAGGGATCGGCTTTAACATATATTTCATTATGAGGAGTTTTTATCTCGTATTTATAAATTTCACCCTGACCTATACCCGGAATAAACAGTTCCCATACACCGGAAGGCCCCCGGGATCTCATTTGGTGCCTGCGTCCGTCCCACTGGTTAAAATTGCCTACAACACTCACACGTTTTGCACAGGGTGCCCAAACAGCAAAGAATGTACCTTCGATTCCGTCAACGGTCATCGGATGTGCACCCAGCTTTTCATAAATCTTGTGGTTGTTGCCTTCACCGAACAGGTGAAGATCAAAGTCCGACAGCACCGGCATAAAACAGTAAGGATCGTAAATTTTAAAGTTATTGCCCACGTCGTCGGTGATTTCAAGCACGTACTTGAAAAAGTCCTTCCTGTCGTCCATTACAACTTCAAAAAAACCGTTCTCATGAATCCTGTCCATTTTATATCTCTGCCCACCGGATAACGGCACAACGTCAATGGTTTGAGCATTGGGGAAATAAGCCCTTACAACCATCGCATCTTGAGACTCCAGTTGGTGCATACCCAGTACATTGAACGGATCAGGATGTTCTGCATTGATAACCCTTAAAACCTCGTCAATTTTAGCTGTAGTGTTCATCATCTCATACCTCTTCTTTTTATATTTATTTTAGTATAAACATAAAATTGATTCTTAATTAAAAAATGCAAAAAATACGCTGTAAAACTCAATTAGAAATATTTGCCATTAAACTATTGGAACATGAATCTTAAAAACAAGGTATTTGAAACAGATTAATTATGGCTTGGAAAAAAACACAAATTTTACAGTACTATAATACCATAAAAGATGTAAATTTTACAGCCTTTTTTTAAAACAAAATTTTTTATTTTGTAAAAACAGATACAAGTGTATTATACGCAGAAGGATATTAAGATATACTCGAAGAAAAATGAAACACGGATCCTTATTGAATGCATATTCTCAATGTAATATACTATCTGCGGTACCTAAAAATATAGCGAAGGGGCGAAGAAATTTGTACCTGATTAAAAACGGATTTGTTTTGGAGAGCGGGATTGGCTTTAGCAAAAAGGATGTACTGATTCAAAGGGGAAAGATAAAGAAAATTGATGAAAATGTCCCACTTCCCAAGGAAGATTGTGAGGTTATAGATGCGGAGAACTTTTGGGTTGTGCCCGGGCTTATAGATATTCACACTCACGGTGCAATAGGCATCGATTTCATCGATGCAGGTTACAGCGAACTCAAGCGGTTATCGGTGTTTTATGCATCAAAAGGGGTTACCTCATTTTTGGCAACCACTATGACTGACTGTGTTGAAAGAATTGAGAAAGCTCTTATAAACATCAGCCATGCTATTGAAAACGGAGTGCCGGGGGCAAGAATAGCCGGCATTAATATGGAGGGACCGTTTATAAACCCCGAATACCGTGGAGCCCATCCGAAGGAATATATTACGGCACCCGATTTAAGGCTGATTAAGGAATTTATAAAAAAATCGAAAAATAATATACGGCTTATGACCATTGCCCCGGAGCTAATAGGTGCGGAGGAAACAAGGGAACTTTTGAAAGAGGGCATTACCCTTGCAGCGGGCCATTCCGGTGCTGACTTTAACGCTTGTGAGGCTGCTTTTAATAACGGCTTTAGCCATGTTACCCACCTGTTTAATGCCATGACCGGCATGCATCACAGAAAACCCGGGCTTGTCGGAGCTGCACTGGATAATGAAAGAGTGACCGCGGAAATCATTCCCGACGGCATTCATGTGCATCCGGCAGTGATTAGGACGGCTGTAAAATGCAAAACCTGCGACAAAACCGTCCTTATAACGGATTCAATTGCCGTGGCAGGTCTTGAGCCTGGGAATTTAAAGCTTAAGTTTGCAGGAAAAGAGATAACGGTAAAGGACGGTGCGGCGGTTTTTGACGACAACGTTTTGGCGGGCAGTACCCTAACGATGATTGACGGAGTGAAAAATGCGGTTTATAGAATAGGTATTGATCTTAAGGACGCAATAAAAATGGCTTCAGAAAATCCGGCGAAGGTAATAGGCATATTTGACAGAACAGGCAGTATTTCAGAAGGAAAAGATGCGGACGTGGCAATACTTGATAAAGATCTGAACGTACAAGCAACAATAACCGGGGGAATTGTTACTTATTCCTCTATAATAAATAAAGGGGCTTAATTATAGCCCCATTCCGTTTGAATACAGTATAACACGGTTTTTACCTGCGGCCTTAGCCTTGTACAGTGCGATATCCGCAGTCTTGATAAGCTTCTCTTTATCATCTGCAAACAGCGGATAGGTTGATACTCCAATGCTGCATGTGATATTGGGAAGCTGGACATTGTTTATTTTAGGCATGGTTTCCATTGCAATGGTTTCCCTAATACGCTCTGCTATGGAAACAGCCCTTTCCGTATTGGTTGCCGGAAGAACCGCAATAAATTCCTCTCCTCCGTAACGGGTAACCAAATCAGTCCGTCTCACACATCTTAAGATAACCTGCGAGAACACCACCAGTACAGCATCACCGGCTTGGTGTCCGTAAGTATCGTTGACCTTTTTGAAATCATCAATATCCAGCATGATAAGGCTCAATGGCTGCTTGGAAAGGCTTGCCACCTCAATCTGGTTTTGAAGATATGAATCCAAAAAGCTTCTGTTGTAAAGCTTGGTGAGCTGGTCGGTAGAAGCTTCCTTGTTCAGCTGATGCATTGCCCTTCTGCTGCTTATAATCGGCCTTGCCACTTCTATATAAGATTTTAGCTTTGATATAGTGTTCTCATCAAAAAAGTACTTAGCCTTTGAGTAAAGCTGTAAAATACCTAATGTAACGGGACCTTCGGTTATAGGCAGACAAATATAGCTGCCGTATTTATGCTCCGGTAGCTGATATGCACAGGTAATATCAGCAGCAATATTCTTTACACAGCATTCGCGTCCGAATCTAAACAAAGGACAGTTTCTCGGTTCCATGGTACAAAGAGGCATTCTCTCGTTTGTTAACCTAAGCCATGAAATCTCTTTCGGAGATATATCCTTGCGGTAAAACAGCGTCACGTGGCTTACCAAATGCATGTTGTTTACAAAAGTATAAAGACTTTCATAAACCTCGATTTCAGTCTCGGCACGGTGTATAACGTCTGTAAAATTCTTAAAATTCTTGAGTTCCCGTGCATTTAGCTGCTGTTCCGAAATGTTTTTCAGAAGTTTAAGTAAAACAACTAAAATAGCAATATATAAAATACCCGAAAACAGTGAAGCGAATAAAACTAACGATACTTCACTAAGGGCATTTTCTTCATACCATGAAAAAAGCTTATAAGTTAAAAAGGTCAATCCAATACAGAGAAACAGGGAAAACAACAATACGCTAAAAAAACCGAGTTTTCTATTATTAAAAGATCTTCCAAGCACGTACATCACCCTTTCTATAAGGATGTATAGCAACACAATTAGCTCATCGTTTCGAAGTATTTGCAAAAAAAACGGTTGTTAGCAGTTTAATATTATGTGTTGGTGAAGTGTCGAATAAAACAGTTTATTAAGGTAGCAATTGTTGCAAACGTCTGTCCGACAATAATATACTGATTTCCTGTTTCTTGATTGATCATAAAATTGTACTAGCATATAATAATATAATACCATAAAAACGGTATTTTGTGAACAGTTTTTATATAATCTAAAAATATTATCTCCACCGAACTACAATGATTCAATTGTGTCTATTATAAATATACGAAAACGTTAAAAAGTTTGTATCCTACTACACTTTTTTTATTATACAATTATACATAATAAAGTAACAATCTAAGGAGATTGTTTCAATTATAATAAATCTTTCGGTATAAGTAAATGGAATTTAAATAATTTAATATTAATTTAATATTTTGTGTCTATAATTATTTTACTGACTTGACAGGACATATTCAATAGGTTAATATTAAATGTGGGGTAAAATAAAATGGTATCAAGAATGCTATTTCAATGCATATTTATATGATAGAAATTCAAGGGCTTTTTAATTGACAGTGTGGAGTTTGTGGATGTATAATAGTCTATAGTTATTTAATTAATTTGGAAAAGATTTAAATAATTAACATTAATAAACAATATAAAAAATGTCAATTATATAAATTTCACTGGTATTTGAGGAAAAAAATGAAAGTTATTATGTAAATAATATATTTTGTGAGGAAGGAAGTCATGTAAAATGGGGGCTAAAATTTACCTTTCATCACCCCATATGAGCGATGAAGGTTACGAAAGAAAATATATAGATGAAGCATTTGAAACCAATTGGATTGCACCTTTGGGAGCTAATGTAGACGGGTTCGAAAGAGAGCTTTCTGAAAAAGTCGGAGCAAAACATGCTGCCGCTTTGTCTTCAGGTACGGCAGCCATTCATATGGCTCTAAAGGCTGTAGGAGTCGAAAAGGACGATATTGTATTCTGTCAGAGTCTTACCTTTTCCGCTACCGTTAATCCTGTTATCTATCAGAATGCAACTCCGGTTTTTATAGACAGTGACTACAAAACGTGGAATATGGATCCCGATGCCTTAGAAGCGGCCTTTAAAAAGTATCCGAAGGTAAAGGCTGTTCTGGTTGTTCATTTATATGGCATTTCTGCGGATTTAGATAGAATAGTTGAAATTTGCAAGAGGCATAATGTACCTTTGATTGAAGATGCTGCCGAAAGCTTGGGTACTACTTATAAAGGAAAGTACACCGGTACTTTTGGTGATTATGGCATCTTTTCCTTTAACGGAAACAAAATTATCACCACCTCCGGCGGGGGTATGCTGGTTTCCGACAATGAGGAGAGAATAGCAAAGGTAAGGTTCTGGGCCACCCAGGCAAGGGATAAGGCAAGACACTACCAGCACAGCGAATTGGGCTACAACTACAGAATGAGCAATATTGTAGCCGGTATCGGACGGGGACAGCTGAAGGTACTGGACAAGAGAGTTATGAAAAAGAAATACATCTTTGAGTTTTACAAGAGGGAGCTGGGTGAACTTGAGGGTGTAAAGTTTATGCCTGAAAATGAGTGGGATAAGCCGAATTATTGGTTAAGCTGTTTAACTTTGAGCGGTAAGATTAAACCCATTGATATCATAGAGGCTCTTGAGAAAGAAAATATAGAGTCTAGACCTATCTGGAAACCGATGCATATGCAGCCGTTTTATGAAGGGTATGACTTCATTGGCGGCGATGTGGCAAGAAGCATATTTGAAAACGGTGTTTGTCTGCCGAGTGATACGAAGATGACCGATGATGATTTAAATAGAGTATGTGGAATTATTAAGGGGTTGTGGAAGTAGAATGAGGAAATTGAATTTGTTTATCAAGCGATGCATAGACTTTTTTGGAAGTCTATTTGGAATAATTCTGATTCTTCCGTTATTGATAGTTATATCTTTGTCTGTAAAATTTACATCGAAGGGACCTATATTTTTCAGACAGGAAAGGCTGGGCAAGAAGGGTAAAGTTTTTAAAATTGTTAAGTTCAGAACAATGGTGGTTAATGCAGAAAAAATTGGAGATGGGCTTAAAATAAATAGTGAGAATGATGACAGAATTACTAAAGTTGGTAAATTTCTGCGTGCTACCAGCTTGGACGAACTTCCTCAACTGTGGAATGTATTGGTGGGAGACATGAGCATGGTAGGACCGAGGCCTCCAGCTACGTATTTTCCGTACGATGGGTATGACAACTACCCTGATTGGGCAAAAAAAAGATTTGAAATGCGTCCCGGTATGACAGGATTAACGCAAGTGACGGTTAGAAATTCAGTTCCTTGGGATGAGAGAATTGCTATAGATATTGAGTATATGGAAAAGTTTAATATCCTGCTGGATATTAAGATACTTTTTAAAACTTTGAAAAAAGTATTTGTTCGTGAAAACATATATAGACCGGTAGAAAAAGAGACAGCAAATGAGTCTAAGTCAGAAATAAATGTTTAATATAGGTAGAGTGATATAATATGTCAGTAGGCATTCGCAAATTTGAAGAAAAAGATATACCATATAAAGTTAAGTGGATTAATGATGATAATAATAATAAATATCTTCATTATGATTTGCCCATTAGGGAGGATAAAACATTAATTTGGTTCAAAAGCATTGTAGATAGAGAAGATAGAGCGGATTATACTATAACTTACAATAATGAACCTGCTGGATTAATAGGATTGTTGAATATCGATAAGAAAAATAAAAAAGCAGAATATTATATTTGCCTTGGTGGAGAGGAGTTTAAAGGAAAAGGAATTGCTTACGAAGCTACTAAGCTGTTGTTAGAGATGGCTTATAAGGAATTGGATCTTATAAAGGTGTATCTCTATACTGAAAAAGATAATATTTCGGCTCAGAAGTTGTTTGAGAAGATTGGATTTGAAAAAGAAGGATTATTAAAGAAAGATTTAATTCACAATGGACGAAATATTGATAGATATGTTTATGGAATTGATTTAGAACAATACTTTAAATAGGCTTAGGAGGAAAAACAAAAGTGTATTTTGATAGAGTCAAAGCAACTCCTGTTCACAAATTAAATGAGAATTTGAATAAAAACAATTTCTATATAAAACGTGATGACCTTTTACCAATATCTTTTGGAGGAAATAAGGCGAGGAAATCAGTGTTGTTTTTCGAAGATATTGTTGCAAAGGGTGCTGATTGCGTTGTTACTTATGGCAGCAGCAGTTCTAACCATTGCCGGGTCATATCGAATATTGCGGCATCTAAAGGACTACCTTGCTTAATTATATCTCCAATAGAAGCAAGTGAGCCCACTAATAACAGCAAAATGGTTGAGTTATTTGGTTCACAGGTAATACAATGTAGAGTATCTGAAGTTAGCGATACGATTAACAAGAAGCTGCGGGAGTTAGAAGATGAGAAACATAAGCCATATTTTATACAGGGCGGCGGTCATGGTAATATAGGTACTCAGGCGTATGTGAATGCCTATGAAGAAATTTTAGATTTTGAGAATGAAAGTGGACTTAAATTTGATTATATATTCTTAGCATCAGGAACAGGCACTACACAAGCTGGTCTTATTTGCGGTAACATAATTCGTTGCGGTAAAAGTGAAATAGTTGGGATTAGTTATGCACGTAAAAATCCTTATGGGGGCCAGGTTGTACTTGATAGTGTGAATGAGTATTTGGACAGTGTTAATGTGGGAAAAGTGTCATCTGATGTTGTTAATTTTGTGGATGATTTTGTACTGGACGGGTATGTTTCATATAATAATGATATTTTGATGACTATTAAAGATGTTTTAGTACATGACGGTATACCAATGGATACTACTTATGTTGGTAAAGCATACTGGGGAATGAAAGAGTATATTAAGAAAAATGAAATAGCAGAGAAGAATATTTTATTTATTCATACAGGTGGTACGCCACTATTTTTTGATGATTTGGGGGATATAGCAGATGTGTGATTCTATTAACATTTTGATATTAAGTTGTGGAACAAGAAATAAAGTTGTGCAATATTTCAAAAAGGAATTAGCTGGACGGGGACAGGTTTTTGCAACAGATTGCAGCGAATTAGCACCTGCTCTTTATGATGCAGACAAGCATTTTGTTGTCCCAAACATGCAAGAAGAAGGGTATTTAGATAGAATTTTATCAATTTGCAAAGAGAATAACATCAAAGCTGTTTTATCACTTATAGACCCTGAATTGAGTTTGCTTGCAGAAAATAAACAGAAAATTTTAAATATAGGTACAACACCAATTATTTCTGATTTTGATTTAGTGGAAATGTGTTTTGACAAATATAAAATGTATGAGTTTCTTATTCAAAATGGATTTAAAACTGTAAGAAGCTATATAAGTAAAGAAGAGTTTTACAATGACGTAGAAGCAGGCAAGATTGATTATCCTGTATTTGTAAAACCAGTAAAAGGCAGTGCTAGTATTAATATTAATAAGGTAGTTTCTAAAGAAGAAGTTGAGTTGTTATTTAGCCGTTATGATAATTTAATGATTCAAGAATTTATGGATGGCATCGAATATGGTGCCGATGTGTATATAGATATAATTTCATGTGAACCAGTAGCGATATTTACAAAAGAAAAAATTAAAATGAGAGCGGGAGAGACGGATAAGTCTGTATCAGTTAAGGATGAAAAACTCTTTGATTTAATTACAAGATTTGTAAAGAAAGCTGGATTTAAAGGGATTATTGATATTGATATTTTTAAAATAAATGGTGAGTATTATATTTCTGAGGTTAACCCACGTTTTGGAGGAGGCTATCCACATGCATTTGAATGTGGGGTTAATGTTCCCGAAATGATTATTAATAATATTAGTGGTAAAGAAAATAGAGAAGCTATTGGAGAGTATAAAGAGGGAATTTATATGATGAAATATAATGAAGTTAAAATAATAAATGGGTCAATTAAGAAATGAGGTAGTAGAATTATGTCCAAAAAAAAGATTTGGATAATGAACCATTATGCAACTAATAGTTACTTTAATAAAGGTGGTAGACATTACTGGTTCGCAGAAAACCTAATAAAAAGTGGTTATCAGCCTACAATTTTTTGTGCTAATGTAAGGCATACAAATAATCAAGTTATTAATGTTAATGATAATAAGTATTCAACAGATATACTAAATGATATCCCATATGTGTTTGTAAAAACAGCTGATTATAGGGGAAATGGTTTTCAGCGAGTAAAAAACATGGGTTCGTTTTATCTAAACCTTTTTCCGGTTGCAAAAGAATATGCAAGATTACATGGAAAGCCGGATGTAATTATTGCTTCAAGTGTTCATCCATTGACTATGGTTG
>LFRM01116681.1_pt1 | contig 11009 bp, 9 predicted proteins | sample 618341 | NCBI WGS metagenome assembly LFRM01 (sample SAMN03654438, study PRJNA283298) | anaerobic digester metagenome | isolation source: pool of bioreactors CSTR01a, CSTR02a, and CSTR03a thermophilic anaerobic... | place: Denmark: Kgs. Lyngby | collected 2014-05-21
CCGATTGGGAGTTGAGTCCGGCGTCGCACCTTGTTCGGTTTTGGTTACCCACCTTCTAGCCGAACAAAGCGTGGCATGGAGCTTAATCAGCAACGAATTGATGCTAATGTTAATTGGAGCAGGTATTGCAATAATCGTTAACTTGTATATGCCTTCAAAAGAAACGATCTTTTTAGGATTGATGAAGGATGCAGATGAAAAATTGAAGGAAATATTGGTCGATATATCCGAAGCACTCTTGCATAATGGCGAGAGCAAGGAATCTGAGCTGGATGCATTGGATCTCTTGTTAGATCAAGCTTCCGATTTAGTTTTGACTGAGACTGAAAATAGGCCGTGGAAAGAAACGCATTATTACAGCAATTACTTTGAAATGCGCCGAAACCAGAATCGGATTCTGAGGTACATCCATCACAATATCTCGCTTTGTACGATTCCGATTAAAGAAGGAAAAATTTTATCGGGCTTGCTCTATCTCACTGCTGATCAGCTGCATGAAAATAATACGGGCGAATTTCTTTTGGAAGATATCCGTCTTTTATTAGACGAATTTCGAAACAGTCAATTGCCACAAACGCGTGAAGAATTTGAAAACCGTGCTTTATTATTTCAAATTTTGAATGACTTTACTCGTTTCATCCAACTGAAAAAAACATTCTACAATGAGTATGGAATATTTTTAGAAGAATAGTTAAAAAGCAGAGCATGCGGTCATAGTGGCCATTTGCTCTGCTTTTTGTCTTGATGCGGTGTAGTATTCAAATACTTTTTGTAGTTGCGGATGAGGGTATTAACATCAGAGAAACCTACTTTGATAGCTAGTTCGCTCAGATTAAAATCATAATTCTGAACCAACATTCGCGCGACCTGCACGCGGCAGCGATTCAATAGTTCTTTAAACCCTATATTCAACTTATCGTGTAAGAGCTTATTGATTTTATCACTTGAAAAATTCGTGTGCGTCACCACACTTTCAAGGTCCAATTGCGTACAACAATTCTCTAAAATATAGATAATAACGTCCCAACTATCATTAAATCCAATCATCTGCTTGTTTTCTTTCAAGTTTTGCCGGTACTGGGTTGGTGTTAAGTCGTGAACTTCTTTAAACTGTTTATAGAAATTGGCATTGGAAGCATAGCCACAGATAGAGGCGATTTTTTGAATAGTAAGATCGGGAAACTGTAACAAGGCAGTCGCATTTCGAATTCTCACTTGATTCAACAATTGAATAAAATCCATTCCGGTTAGTTGATTTAATGAAGTACGAACTTCTTCTGTAGTCAGTGCCAGAGCATGTGCGACCCGTTCCACTGTCAGTTCGTCTTGATGATAAAGCTGTAAATATTCCAGACTCCGCCAACCGTTTGCCGGTTCATTTTTGTGATAGGGATTCATTTTAATCGTTTGAAATAAGTAAGAAATGTAAGACGTTAACGAAATATGCAATGTTTCAAAATGCTTATTATTTTGATTTTTTTCATAAATGACTTCATCGCAAAAGAAACGCAACTGTCTTTGTTTACGAGCATTCAATGAAATAATCGGAACCGTATAATCCATATGTGTCAAAGCTGACAGGTAATTATCTTCATTTACCGAAGACAACAATAAGAGCCCGAGCGAAAAACGGATGCGAAAACACTCCACGGACTGGTTGTCTGCGAGTATCAACTGATGAACATGATACGGTAATAAGTGAATTAAATCGCCCTCTTTAATCGCAAATAACTGCCCATTGATGGCAATTTCACCTTTGCCAGAAACAATAAAAATAAATTCCACTTCATTATAAAAATGCGGCGTTTGTGTAGCTTGAATATGCTGATAGGTGAGTGACAGATCTTGTGGTTTGAAGTTTTCCGAAAAATAGTGACTGCCGACAAACGGGTAATTTTTTACCATAATATTCTCCTTAAAGTGAAAGGTTAACGGATAAATGATGATTTTTTTGGTTTCGCATCCATTATACTTCATATGTGAACAAAATAACAAGCGTTAAAAAGGAGAATGAACTATGTCAAAAGTATTCGTTTTAGGTGGAACAGGTTTTCTAGGGTATTACACAACGATGGAACTGTTAGCTCGTGGGTACCAAGTTAAAACAATCGCATTGCCTCCGATGCCAGAAGAAAATTTGTTGCCAGCAGAAGTTGAGATTACATTAGGCGATATGAATGCATTGACCGACCAAGAAATCATTGAACTTTTAAGCGACTGTGAGGGATTTATGTATGCAGCGGGAGCCGATGAACGCGTTGTTCCGGCAAAACCAGCCTTGAAATTCTTTTACGAAGCAAATGTATTACCGACACAGCGTTTCGCACGCTTGGCTAAACAAGCAGGTATAAAGAAATTTGTTATTTTTGGCTCTTATTTCGCAGAGTTTGCTGAACGATTAGTAGGCAAATACGACCTAAAAAGCCAACCTTATCCAAATACGCGTTTACTGCAAGAACAAGTTGCGTTTGCTGAAGGTGAAGGCTCTATGACGGTAACAAGTTTGCGTCTTCCTTACATTTTCGGAACGATGCCAGGGCGTTTACCACTATGGAAAATGTTCACGGACCGGATTAAAGATCGCCCTGTCTTTCCTGCCCTTAAAGGTGGAACGGCAATGGTAACTGTCGAACAGGTGGCAGAAGCAGCAGTTGGTGCAATGGAGAATGGAAAGCATCGCAAAACATATGCTATTTCCGCAGTTAATATGAAATTCCAAGAATTTTACCAAATGATGGTAGATGCGCTTGGTCAAACAGAAACAACAACAGTTCCAGTGCTACCATTTGAACAGATGAAAGGTTCTTACGAGGAAATTGATCGTCACGCTGAAGAAAATGGAGTCGAACATGGGATTCTCTATTCCTTGTCCGGGCAAGTTCAAGAAGAAGATTTATTTGTAGACCCGGCTGATACATGGGAAGAATTGGGAATTAAAGACCATGACGTCATTGCCTCTATTAAAGAAACGCTAGAAAAATGTGTAGCAGAATAGCTGCTTGATTTAGCTAATCATTCTTGCTATAAAACGTGCACTCAGATTCAAAAAACCGTTTGTGTCGTCGCATAGCAAAGGGGCCGGGAAATGATTTCCCGGCCCCTCTCCTATTAATGAATACTAGCGGTGTAAACGTGCTTAAAGAGACAGATACGACAGCCACTTTGTTATGGTTGTTGTGGCTTTAGCAGCTTACGGATATGGTATGCATTAGAAGATTCGGATTTAAACGCCTTTTTCCCCATTCTATTATATTACTCTATACTTAATATAATAATTCCTATGATAATACCTGTAACTGCTAAGTATTGTTTCGATGTCAGTTTCTCTTTCAAGAAAATTCGGGACAAGATAACGGAAACAACCGAATAAGCAGAAATCATTGGTGCTACTACAACGGCATTTGAACTGATTGCATACACATAGAAAAACTGCCCCAATGTTTCAAATATAGCAGCTAAGCCGCGATTTTTTTGTTCCATTAACTTGAATGATTGTTTCTTAATAACAACGACATAAATAAATGCAACAGCTGCAACTAATAACCAAGTAAACTCATACGATAGGTTCGCCTGCATTTCCAAGTTAGCCTCATCGACTGAAGCATAATAGTCGAAAAACCAAGCATCTGCGAACGTTCCTAGTGAATCAAGTAAAGCGTATAAGAGCGGGAATAATAATGCTAATGCACCATATTTATATTTACGATCAATAACTTCTTTATTCTCTAAACGTTCTTTTTCTGCTAATTGATGTTCGAAAACACCTAACAAAACAACGCCTACTGTAATGAGGACTATCGCCCACAATTGTATAGATGTCATTCTCTGTCCGAGGAAAATAAATGTTAATAATCCAGCGATAGCGCCTGAAGAGTTTTGAACTGGCGATGAAACTGATAATTCTAAAAAGCGAAGGCCAGCGTATCCGACTGCCATGGAAACGATATAGAAAAAGGATACGGGCAAATATTTGATTAAATAACTTGGATCATACTGAATGCCTTCTACAACTAGAACATATACAGCATGCAATCCCATAATAAGCCCAACCATAATAACTGTTTTGAGATAACTGTATTTATCTGCAGGATCAGCACCCTTCTTATAAAATAAATCAGCTGTACCCCAAGCAACCGTTGCTACTATAGCGGGAATAAACCACCACATTCTTATCAACTCCTTTTTTATTTTTTTACTACCGTATGAGTATACTAAAACTTGCGAAAAAAGGACAATTGAATTTTTTAATTACAGCTATGTAAACGCTTCGAGCATATCATTAGCCTTTTTTTGTTTTAAATGTTACAATAACTGTATATTATGCGCATTAAATTAATAGCGCGTTATGGAGGGAAATATTTATGAAACTAAAAGCTCAAAAAAGAGAAAGACTAGGTACGTCTGCGTCTAAACAAGCTAGAAACGATAATAAAGTACCCGCAACAATCTTCGGTTCAGATATGGAAGCACAATCTGTCTTAATCGACCGTAAGGAATTCGATGAACTATTACGTGAACTAGGACGTAACGCAGTTTTTAACATCGATTTAGATGGAGAAGAAACGCAAGTGTTGATTAAAAACATTGATCTTTCTGCTCTAAAACCTGAAATTTACAACGTTGAACTGAACGCACTTACGAAAGGTCAAAAAGTTACCGTTCCAGTTACAATCGTTCTGGAAGGCTTGGAAGATGTTAAAGAAGGTGTCGTAACACAAACATTGAACGAAGTTGAAGTGGAAACTGATCCACTAGATATCCCAACTGAAATCACGCTAAACGTTAGCGACTTAGTAATCGGCGACACTGTTGTTGTTTCTGATTTGAAAGTTCCTGAGAACGTAACTGTTCTTGCAGAAGCTGAAGAAACAGTAGTAGTCGTAGCTGCACCTCGTGTAGAAGAAGAGCCAACTGATGGCGATGCTGAAGTAGCTGAACCTGAAGTTATTGGTGAAAAAGAAGAATAAGAGACTTTTCAAGAGGCCTGAACATTTTGTTCCGGTCTCTTTTTTGTTGGGAATGACCGAAAGCTCCCCTTACAACTCCAAAACACTAATTGAGTTTTCTCTAATAATATGGCATACTTTCATTAGAAAACACTCATTTTGAAAGGAGTTCACCATGACACTAACATACCATAGCACGCGCAATAAAGATTTAAAGGTTACTGCTTCTCAAGCGATTTTAGCTGGAATAGCGCCAGATGGTGGTTTATTCGTTCCTTCCTTTATTCCCAAGTTGAACGTTCCTTTAGCTGAGTTACCTCATAAATCGTACGAAGAAATTGCTTATGCGGTTTTACAATCTTTTCTAACTGACTTTACGGAAGAAGAACTGAAGGAATGCATCCACGTTTATTCTGAAAAATTCTCGGATGCGGCCATTACTCCTCTCGTCCAAGCGGGGAATTCTTATTACTTAGAGCTTTTCCACGGACCGACCATCGCTTTCAAGGATGTCGCACTTTCGATTTTACCGAAGTTTATGACCATAGCAGCAAAAAAAAATAAAAATAAGAATGATAGTGTTATTTTAACCGCGACAAGTGGCGACACAGGCAAAGCCGCACTTGTCGGTTTCCAAGATGTTCCAGGAACTAAAATTATTGTTTTTTATCCTAAAAATGGTGTGAGCGCGTTTCAAGAAAGACAAATGCTGACGCAAAAAGGCACCAACGTTTCAGTTGTCGCAATCGAAGGTAATTTTGATGATGCGCAAAGCCAGGTGAAAGCTTTATTTGCCGATCCTGATTTACGCCAGGAATTAGCAAACCACCATTTGCAACTATCTTCGGCGAACTCTATCAACATTGGTCGTCTGATTCCGCAAATCATTTACTATATTGATGCTTATAAGCAGCTTTTGGCCACTAATAAATTGACGGTTGGCGAAGAGATGGATGTCTGTGTTCCAACTGGAAACTTCGGGAATATTTTAGCGGCTTATTATGCCAAAGAAATGGGGCTGCCTATCGCTCGTTTGATCGTTGCATCAAACGAGAATAATGTCCTGACTGATTTCTTTAAGTCCGGTACCTATAATCGAAATCGGGAATTTGTTCTGACATCCTCCCCTTCGATGGATATTCTCGTTTCAAGTAACTTGGAGCGTCTGCTTTATCATTTATCGAAAGAAAATTCAGAATTAATTGAAACATACATGACAGATTTGTCGGTTAAAGGACAGTACCGCATCACTGCGCAAATGTTACAGGACGCGGAAGCATTCAGAGCCGGTTCCGCCACCGAAGCAGATGTCATAAATGAAATTAAACGGGTACATACCGAAGCCAACTATACGATTGATCCGCATACAGCGGTGGCTTCTTTTGTAGCAAGTCACTTCCAAAATGACCGGCCAATGGTGATTGCTTCTACTGCTAGTCCGTACAAATTTCCCGAGGCAGTATTGGAAGCTCTAGCTCCTGATTTCGAAAGCACGGACTTAATAAGCGCCTTGGAAGAAGTGCGCACACTCACGCATAATCCCTTCCCTGCCGCCATTGAAGAAGCATTATCTGGAGAAATCGTACATGATAAAGTTGTTTCTATTTCTGAAATGAAAAAAGCTGTAAAAGACTTTCTACATGTTTAGAAACTGATTATTCGAATATCCCTATCTATTCCTCTATAATGATCGTAAGAATTAAAGGAGGAATAGAAATGGATAATTTTGTTATTGTGGCTTTGCTACTTGTATTTTCACTTATTTTATTTGCACTTTATCGTATGTCCACAAAACATGTTAAGTTTACGACACGTGTTTTTACTGCATTAATAGTCGGACTTGTTTTTGGTATTGTTATTCAATTGATTTTCGGAGCAGATAGTCAAACGACTACTACTTTTATTGATTGGACGAATATTGTGGGGTCAGGTTATGTCAGCTTCTTACGTATGCTGATTATGCCACTGATTTTTGTTTCAATCGTGGGGGCATTTACAAAAATAGAGCAGACAAAGGATCTGGGTAAAATCAGTGGGTCTGTCTTGTTCACTTTATTAGCCACTACTGCCATTGCTGCTTTTATTGGATGGGCATTTGTGCTTATCTTCAACTTGGATGGTGCACAATTTACAGAAGGTGCGGCTGAAACCGCACGTATTCAATCGTTAGCAGATCGTCAAACTCAAGTTGAAGGGTTAACAATTCCGGGACAAATTTTATCATTTATCCCCCAAAATATTTTCCAAGACTTTGCGGGTCTGCGTGACACTTCGACTATTTCTGTCGTTATCATTTCATCGCTGACTGGTTTAGCATATATGGGTATCAAACGGAAAGAACCAGAGCACGCTGCTGCGTTTAAGAAAGGGTTAGATGCTCTTCATGCCATCGTTATGCGTATCGTAACCTTGATTCTAAGATTGACACCTTACGGAATTCTTGCTTTAACCACACGGATGATGGCAACGTCCAGCTTCCAGGCCATTGTTAATCTGGGTGTGTTCGTGTTAGCTTCCTATGCAGCATTATTTGTTGTTCTGTTGGTTCACTCAGCGATTTTAATTAGTCAAAAAGTGAGTCCGATGACCTACTTCAAGAAAGCTTTCCCTGTTTTGAGTTTTGCATTTACGGCACGTTCAAGTGCAGGTGCTCTGCCACTTAACATTAAAACGCAAACAGAGGCTTTAGGGGTGGATGATGCATCCGCAAACTTCTCTGCCAGCTTTGGTGTGTCTATCGGGCAAAACGGCTGTGCGGGCGTTTATCCGGCGATGTTGGCTACCATTGTAGCGCCGACTGTCGGTATTGACGTTACGAGTATCGGATTCCTTCTATCACTTATCTTAATCGTAACGATTGGCTCATTTGGTGTTGCCGGCGTTGGTGGTGGTGCAACCTTTGCAGCATTAATCGTTTTAAGTACATTGAACCTACCGATTGCAATTGTTGGATTGGTTATCTCGGTTGAACCAATTATTGATATGATGCGGACAATGGTTAACGTGAATGACTCCATCCTTGCGGGTGTCGTCTCCTCTAATGCTATTGGTCAGTTTAATAAAAATGTTTTGCTGGATCCTGAAGCAACGGTTGAACGCGAAACAATGTAAGATGATTAAGGAGGTTGGGACAACTTGTTCCGGCCTCTTATTTTATTTGTAGTAGGTTTATTGTATGATAAGCATGAGAGTAAGTGATGAGGAGAATGGAAATGGAAGATAAAGAGACACACTATTTAAGTAAATTTTATCAAAAAAGTAAATCGGAACGAATAGAAGCTCTCGTCAAGTCGGGGTTTTTATCGGAAGAGAGCGCAAAAGCTTTTACTGATGATTTACAATTATCAGCGGAAATAGCTGACAGCATGATTGAAAATCAGTTGGCAACCTACCAACTTCCCTTTGGAGTCGCTTTGAATTTTCTAATTGATGATGAAGCGTATGCCGTTCCAATGGCGATTGAAGAACCCTCTGTTGTTGCAGCAGCCAGTTCAGCAGCGAAGCTATTTGCTCCTTACGGCGGCTTTAAGACAGCAACGACAACACGGACGATGATTGGACAGGTTATCTTAACCGATATACCGGATTGTTTACAGGCCATCAAAGTGTTGGAAGATGCTGAGGCAACGATTATTCAGGCGGCAAATGATGCCCACCCTTCTATCGTTAGACGAGGCGGAGGTGCCGATGTCATAAGTCTCAATCATATTAAAGAAGATGTTGCGTCCGGCACACCGGAATTTCTAATTTTACATTTATATGTAAAGACACTTGAAGCAATGGGTGCGAATATCATTAATACGATGATGGAAGCAATCATTCCTTTGGTTGAAGAATTATCCGGTGGAAAGGCGTTGATGGGCATTTTATCCAATTACGCCACCGAATGCCTGGCAACGGCAACCTGTCGCATCCCTAGTACTGCATTGGCTACTAACGATTGGAGCGGAGAAGAGGTCCGTGATCGTATTGTTCTCGCTTCTCATGCCGCGGTCGTAGACCCCTATCGAGCAGTTACCCATAACAAAGGCATCATGAATGGAATTGATGCCGTTGTGATTGCGACTGGAAATGACTGGCGTGCAATCTCAGCCGGCGTGCATGCTTATGCTTCGCGCAGCGGTCAATATCGCAGTCTAACCAACTGGTCAAAGGGAGAAAATGGAGATTTAGTGGGAGAATTAACGATTCCTCTGCCTATTGGGGCAGTCGGTGGATCAATCTCCTTCCATCCTGGAGCAAAAATTGCGCATGAGTTACTTGGAAATCCGAGCGCAGATACACTGGAATCAATCATCGTTTCGGTTGGACTGGCTCAAAACTTTTCCGCAATCCGCGCCTTGGTTACGGACGGTATTCAAAGGGGGCATATGGCCCTTCACTCACGCTCACTGGCAATCAGCGCAGGTGCACAAGGTGATGAGATTATGATTGTTTCCGAAAAATTAAACCAATCGAAAAACATGAATCTCGCAACAGCAAAAGAAATCTTAGAAAGCTTCCGTCAATCCGAATAATTGCAAAAAAACAATGCTCAGAGGGCCACTTATGACCTTCAGAGCATTGTTTTTATTTTAAATTATTTGAATTTTTTAGTGAAAGCGTCGAATGTTTGTCCGACTTCTTTCAAGAATGCAGCTGTATCCGCATTTGCTACTTCGCCTTCTTCACCCAACAATTCGCCTGAATTAGCTACGTAAACTTCAGGTTGTTGCATTGTTGGCATATCCAAGAAAGTCAATGATTGACGTAGAACATGGTTCGCCAATACGCCTGAGATACCTGAAATAGATTGAGAAGCCACTAATGCTGGTTTACCAGCCCAAACGTTTTCACCCCATGGACGTGAAGCCACATCTAAAGCATTTTTCAATGCTGCAGAGATACTACGGTTATGTTCCGGAGTCGTGAAGATAATTGCATCTTGCGCAGCAACTTGCTCACGAAACTTCGTGTATACTTCTGGTGAATCTGCATCGTAGTCTTGATTGTAAAGTGGTAAATCCGCAATTTCCAAATACGTTACTTCTGCATCTGCGGGTAAACCTGCTACAATACCGTTTGCTAACGTTCTTGAAAATGAATTCTTACGTGTTGATCCAACTACTACACCATACTTTGTCATCAAAAAACTCCCTTTCTAAAATCAGATTTTCTCTTACAAACCTAGTATAACATTTCGAATTGGGAATAACAATTTTAGTGCTTGTAGACTAATTTATTTCGTAAAAGCGTTTATGTTCACGTACAGCTGCCAAGCGAACGGCTGAAGAATCCTTCTCAGCGGGAATAACCAACTCCCCACCATCTTTAGGAAGACTTTGTGAGAAAATGCGTTCATATTCAGCGACCGTAATTTGCTCACGTGCGGCGAACATCTCTGCTACTTTTTCAGCCGATAGCGACGCTTTGAATGCAGGAGCTAACGTTCCGCTAAAGAATTCACCCACTGCACCCGAACCGTAACTAAATAATCCGATGCGATCACCGGCATTTAACGTATTGCTATTTAATAGAAGAGAAAGAAAACTCAAATATAAGGAACCCGTATAAATATTACCTACATTGCGATTCAGCAAGGTACTGGATTGATAATTTTCCAGCAACGCTTTCTGTTTGTCTTCATCCACCTCGTTTAGGATTTCTGAGAAAGCCTTTTTCCCCATCTTCGTATAAGGTAAATGGAAGCAAAGAGCTGCGAAATCCGCTAAGGAGTGTGCTGTTTTTTGTTTGTAAGTCGCCCATACTTCCTTAAAGAAAGCGATGTACTGCTCATTTGAGTATTTACCGTCTACCATTGCATATTCGGAATAACTTGGGCGCCAAAAGTCCATGATATCACGCGAATAGAAATGCACTCTCGGAATCTAATTGTAGGATGCGAGGATTTGCAGTAATCAACATTGCAATCGCGCCAGCCCCTTGCGTAACTTCCCCACCCGTTGCTAAACCATAACGCGCGACATCTGTACCGATTACCAAAGCAGCCCGGTCCGGATGCAAAGTCACATAATCTTTCGCCATCTGAATCCCGGCAGTTGCTCCGTAACACGCTTGTTTTAC
>LFRM01146204.1_pt1 | contig 11006 bp, 9 predicted proteins | sample 618341 | NCBI WGS metagenome assembly LFRM01 (sample SAMN03654438, study PRJNA283298) | anaerobic digester metagenome | isolation source: pool of bioreactors CSTR01a, CSTR02a, and CSTR03a thermophilic anaerobic... | place: Denmark: Kgs. Lyngby | collected 2014-05-21
TCCCAAAGACTAGGGCATTCAAGTACCACTATGACTATGGTAATATATACTCATATGCTAAAAGAAAAGAAGAAATCTGCGGCATCGGCGCTGGATGGTTATTTACATGAAGTCTAAAATAATGGCATTTATATAGTATTTTGAGGAAAAACATCAAAAAATACAAAACCACAAGAAATAAAAAAAGGCCATAACCGTTGCAGTTACAAGCTTTTTGATGTCGAGGTATAGAGGATTCGAAGTCTACTTCACTTTGCTTTATGACCTTTTCTAACATGGTGTTTTAACTTATATTTCAAGGGTTCCAAAGCTTTGTGTCAAACGAAAAAGTACGTCACTTAACTACACGCAAGGAATAGTCATGGTATTTAATTAGATGGACTCACAATCAATTCCTTATTTTCGGGAAAAATATACTGACACTAAAGCTGTAGAACCAATTCTATCTTTCGTAAATGAGTTCAGTGGTAGTGAGGGAGATTTGTCTACACTCTTTGTCTTCAAAACAACAGTGCCCACTATGACAAGAACAGGGATGGCTCAGACTACTACATATATCTTCAGGGGACAGGTGTGAAATATAGATGCCGTCTGAAGTTTAAAAGGTATAGTTTAAAAGAAAAACTCTTTTAAAACTATACCTTTTTTTTCCTTTTGTGCTCTAGGCTTTTTCTACCCTAACGATTCCTCCTTCCAGAACCTGGATTATCATATCGTCCTGGACATAGTCTAAAAACTCCTCTCCAAGATTATCAATGGTGGGTAAATTTTTATCCGTCCACACATCGGAGAGTATAGCCCCGGCCGCTGCTATGGAGTCAATGGGTTTAGAAAACAAAAGACAGGAGGGAGAAATGCCCAGGGCGCTGGCACAGTAGAGAACCATGCCACCGGTGGTAGAACCAATGGTCTGGGGTAGGCACAGAGCCTTATCGGCCATTTTCTTTTCATAGAGATCTTTATTGTTTTGATCTGAACAGGTGCCTTTTTTATCCCCAAACATTAGGGATTTTTGAAAACTAGCCAGGGTATTAAAACCTTCCCTGGATACTAGAGCGGGAGCTGTTGTAGTACCGGGAACGACTACTCTTCCTTTAAACTCTTTCATCTAAAATCCCTCCTTTGTTATGGCATCTAATATTTCGCTATCGGTATAGTATCTAGAGGTGGTATAGGTCCTAAGCTTATTAGAATTTGTAATTACAGGCATCTTTCCACAAAGGGGGTTATTCATATACATCAGGGGACAAATATAAGAGGTTTCTACACCTAGGCCTTTTAATTTGTCCGCTATAGGCAAGCTATTAAACTCCTTTAGTACCGGCGTTGATGCGGTTAATACGGTGGGAATTAGTACCTTTTTTTGTCTATTGGCCTTAAGACTACTTTCTATCCTATGGGTCCAACTTATTAACTGATCCAGGGATAGGTGGGGGCAGCCAATAAAGCATAGCTTGGCCTTTGCCTTTTTATCCTTCCACATAATGGGATAATTATCCTTCACTCTTTTAAGCTCTTTTTCATCAATAACATAGACTTGTGGATCTTCTACCAAAAGCGCCTGGGCTAGTTCCTTTGCTTCTGGTGTAAGCCCCTCTACATGGTAAAGACCTACGGCACCATTACTGGCCGTAGCAGCTCCCATATCCTTTAGATAGTCCTTTGCCCTTTGGTCTAAATTTCCTTCAAAGTAGTGGTCCAAATTCTTAATATAGGCCACATCTTCCATGACTTTCAGGCCTATGGCACTGCCTAGAACCTGGGCCTCTGGTAGGCTGTCGGTTTTTACTTCTACAATCCACTGGGCCTTTCTACCTTCATCGGTTAAAAGACCAAAGTAAGGGACCTTGCCCAGGATACTTCCAAACATCTCTATGATGCCGGAATTTCTATTGCATCTAGCTCCCAAAACGGAGTTGGCGTAAACTACAGCAGAACTTTCAGCCCAACTTAGAACATCTCCCTTTTTAGGAATATTGCCCACTTCATCCATGTAACAAGTACAGGTGAAAGCTTCTTCTGAAAGAAGACCCATTTTGTTTAATTGAACTTCATAGTCCTTTTGTTTTCCATACATAACCTTAAAAAATATTTTTTGCGCAATATTCGAAGGAACCCCATCAAAGTCCATGGGCCTGGGATCTACCGTAAAGGCTTGCTTGGACTTCACCCCCGTACTGAGGAGCTCATCCATCAAATGAAAGACAGGCTTCATAATGGATATACCAAAGCTTGTGACCAAGTGTCCATATTCGCCGGTCACCGGAACAAGCTTTGTTGCTCCAAAGGTGTCTCCGTACATTACCATGGTTTTCATTATCTTCCCGTAGGATTTTCCGTATTTTCCCTCTAGTATTTCGATTTCTCTTGGTGTGAGCTCCATCTTATAATCATACATAACCGACACCTCCTAGGGTTTATATCCTCCGAGCAACGGCGTTGGCTGCCCTGGTGGCTTCTAAGACTTTTGCGCTCTTTAAGCTATCGCCCACATTGTAAAGTTCCGGTGCTATCTTTTTTCTTTGCGCTTCATAGAATAAATGGTTTTCTGGTCTATTTCCTATGGCCATAACAAAAAGATCGGCTTCAATTACTCTTTCTTTTTCTTCTAGCTTTAATTTTGTGGCCAGGGGGTTCTTTACATTTTCTGGTAGGATGGGATGCCATACTAGATAGGGATCGGGAACTGTTTTTGAGGTATTTTGTATTACTTTAACAGCATTGTCTTCAAATCCTATTACCTTAGTGCAGTTTAGAAGTTATACCCCCGCTTTTTCCAAGTAGTAGATAATATGTCCTCTATTGGCGGTACACACGTGGTTCATGAAGTATTTTTCCATCTCTAGGACCTTAACATCCAGGCCCTGTTCGTATTTTAGCCAGTAGGCTGTTTCACAACCCACCACCCCTCCACCGATAACAACGGCGTTTTTTGCCCCTGCAATTAATTCTGGATTTCTAAGGAGCTCTGTTGCTTCTACAATATTTGCCTTTTTAATCCCATCAAAGGGTGGGATTATTTCTTTGGCTCCGTTGGCAAAAATAATGGAATCAAATTTTTCCTTCTCTAACCAGTCAATAGTGGCTTCTGTATTGGGAAGGTATTCAAAGTTTTCTTCCTTGGACATCTCTTGGACTTGTCTTTCTAAATATATCTTGTAGTTGTCAAATTCATATTTGATTTTTGGAACACTTCCGGCAATTGCTTTGCCGCCTATCTCCGCGGTTTTTTCTATCAACTTGACCCTATGCCCTCGTTTTGCCGCAGTTATTGCTGCCTCAACTCCTGCAGGACCTGCGCCAATTACGGCAATGTTCTTTTTCTGCTTTGCCTCGGGTGGATCAAGGGGCATAGCGTATTCAAAGCTGGTTCTTGGATTCACAGCACACTGGGGATGGCCTCCTTCAACAAACTCATTGACACAGCCTTCTTGGCAACCAATACAGGGCCGAATATCCTCCACTTCTCCTTTATAGGCTTTTTCTGGCCAGTAGGGATCAGCAAGCAGTGGTCTACCCAGCATAATCATGTCCGCTTTCTTATCCCTTAGAGCCTGTTCTGCTAAATCAGGATACCCTAGTTTCCCCACAGCAACTACAGGTACTTCTTTTCCTGCGTTTGATAAAATCTTGTTAATTTTGAAAAAATCCTTGGCTAATTTTGAAATGTCCAAAAAACATCCCGGAGGCATGCCTGCAGGAGGATGGGGTAACCACCAGTTATCATAGCAGCCTAAGTCCACATCAAAAATATCGACTCCTTCTTTCACTAGGTTTTTCATGTAGCTAAGGGTCATATTGACGGTTCTTCCGTCCTTAAACTTCTTTAGAGATTTATTATTCATCTTCTCTCCATAGGTTTCGTTTAAGGCTAGGCTTAAATCAATCCTATACATAATGGGATAATCCGGCCCCACCCTCTCCCTAATTTCTTTTACTAGGTCTAGTCCAAAGGTCTGCCAATTGGCATATCTACCGATCTTTCTTCTATTAAAAGCAGGGTTGGTTAGTTGGTCCAAAAGATAGCCCTCATGGCCATGGAGATAGACGCCGTCAATGTTGGCGGCTTTGGCATCGGCAGCAGCCTGGCCAGCTTTACTTACTATGTTTTTGATTTGTCTATCGCTTAGGGGGGCACTGGGAATATCCGGCATATAAAAGTTTGGATTCCAAGAAGCCGATCTTGGAAGTTTCTTTAAAGTAAGAAGGCACTGGGGATTTCCAACCCGCCCTAGACCTGGGGTTAATTGAATAAATATTTTTGCTCCGTGACTATGTACTCCTGCTGCTAGATCCCTCCATCCTGCAAAGACGGATCGTGAACGATCTATCCGAGGAAAATAGGAAAGTCCCCCGGGTTCTTCTACTGTAGGATCTATACCTTGGCTGATGGGGACCAGTCCTGTGGTAATGAGACCTACCCCTCCCTTGGCGCGCTCTACAAAGTAATCAATCATCTGGTCATTTGGTCTACCGGTTTCATCTATCATAGAAATATTTCCCATGGGTGCCATAACTAAGCGGTTTTTAATTTTAATCTTATTGATCTCAATGGGAGTAAAAATAGCATCGTAGGGATAGAGCTCTTTAGTCATTCTCCCCGATTCTAGATGGTCTGCATCCTCAAACCAATTTCCATAGCTTTCCACTAATCTAGTAACAATTTTGTCGGTTTTCATTCCATCCTCCTCTACTTATTTCATATAGTTTTCTTATACTAACTATAGCATGTAAATATTGCAACATCAATTTTATTAATAAGTTATTGACATAGTTTAAAGGAGTATTTTACTGAAACCTGCCATAAAAACCGACTTTAGAATTTGGCTCTTCACTACGCTGGTGAATGAAATCCATCTGGTACTTTTCTTTTAACAATTATACGGACTCTATCATTTTGTTGCATTGGCTTTATTGGAACAACATAATTGTATGTTAATTTTAAATATTATAACGGAATATGACCATTTGATTGGTGGTCATATTCTATAATGTACTATTCCTTGAAAATATGCGTTTAGTTTTGAATAATGTTAAATGGGTATAAATTAATCTAAGCAATACTAATTAGTAATACTAAATGAATCCTCTAACTTGCGGATACGTAGTTAGAATATTCAATTTTTTATATAAGGAGCCACAAATTATGGATAAGAAAGTTATTGGCGTTTTTGAGACTGAATTATCAGCTGTACAAGCTATAGAAAGGCTAAAACTCACTGGATATACGGCAGATGAAATTTCAGTTCTTGCAAAGCAAAGCGATCAGCTCGATAGAATTGAAGATTCGACAGAGGCTCATGTAGAACGTGAACATTCAGCAAAATCAGCAGTCGGAGGCGCGGTTGCAGGTGGTGTGATAGGTGGTATTGGAGCCTTACTACTTGATATGGGACTACTAGCAATTCCTGGCATAGGACCATTCTTAGCAGCAGGACCTATAGCTGTGACGCTAACCGGAATAGTAGCCGGTGGAGCATTAGGTGGACTAGCAGGTGCTCTAATAGACATGGGACTTAACGAAACTGATGCAAAAGAATATGAAACTTATTTAAATGATGGTAAGATTTTGGTACTAGTTGATGAAAAAGAAAATAGAAAATTAGTAGAAGAAAGCTTTTATGAGAATGAAAGTTTGAATAGAGATAGATATGCAAGTCAAGATATTAGAAGAGATATGTCTATAAATCAAAGTCTTGATCGAGATGTTCCTGTAATGCAAGATTTGGATAGAAATATGCCTGATTATCAAGGCTTGGATAAAGATGCACCAGTAATTCAAGATATGGATAGAAATACGACTGTAAATGAAGATATGGATAGAGAAAGACTAATGAACGAAAATATAAGCGATAGAAAAAAAGGAGTTAGTGGAATGAATAAAGATATTGTTGAAGGAAAATGGGAACAAGTAAAGGGTGATGTCCAGAAAAAATGGGGCAAGCTGACAAATGATGACCTTGATGTTATTAAGGGTGATACTAGAAAGTTAGCCGGAAAACTCCAGGAAAAATACGGGTGGACTAAAGAAGAAGTTGAAAAAGAGATGGAAAATCACAATTGGTAATATCAATATTTTACTGTTAGTAAATAAAAACATCTAAGCTATCATAGCTTAGATGTTTTTATTTGAATAGTGGTTATTAAACAGATTTAAACGAAAGCATCGGTCATATAAAAAATTTGCTTTAGGATTTGCGCATGACACTTATCTTTACACAATACTCTAATGAATATGATTGGAAAATCAACACTTTATTGGATAAAAAGTTAAGCTACTCTTGACAAACCTTTGGCCCCAAGATGTTTACAAGTTCGTGAGGATTGAGATAGCCAAGCGATTTCTATTTTCTTGTATTGTTATAAAAAACATAAATATATTCAAATACCTCATCTCTTGCTTCTTCTCTGGTTTTAAAGTTCACTCCATGGACAAGTCCCTTTGTAAGTAGAGAGAAAAACTTTCATTCCAAGCATTGTGACCGAGGGTCAGACCCTAACCGGAGGGCCAGACTCTCACATGGCTTGCCCACTCTAGAATAGCTAGCATACTGTTTCAACTTCTAAGAGCAGCCTTTAATCAACTTAAAAGTATATTGTGAGCCCCAAGGTCGGTGTGGAAATAAAGTCCTCAAGGAAAGCTGTGTGTGTTAAACATGGCGCTCATTGTCTCTTCTACAAACTCCGCTTTCATGTTGGATCTCCGAGAAGTTCCAAGAACCTCCTTGGTATGAATGTGAACTATATTGCATTGGTACTTAAAACCTTGAGTAGTAGGGATATTGGTGATGTCACTAATGACAACTTGAAAACGCTCAGTTAATTCTGGATCTCTTAAAAGGTTTTTATGGCTATCATCCCTTGCACACTGCTATCAGTAAGAAAGCGCTGTTTTCGTCTCTTGTGTCTAGATACCAACTTTTCTTCCTTCATAACATTTGATACTAGTGGAAGTGAGGACCCTTATATCACGACTGTGTAGGATACCGCAGATGCTTCCTGCACCGTAAACTCTTCGTCCTCTTTAAAGACCTGAATAACAAAAAGACGAAGCTCGTCTTTACGATTATCCGGCTATCACACTCCTGTAACCAGCTGTAATAACCAGATGTTCATACGCCTAACGCTTTGGCCCACTGAGGCTTGGCGTGGAGTCCTTCTTCCACCTGCATCCCAGTGGGTATCAGCTTGTAATAGTCTGTCGTTGTTACTTTTTATTCTACGCGAAGTTGAATGTAGATTTTAGCCTGTAATCCAGAGGGTATAGGATATAATTCTCTCATTCAAGTTCAGCAACTTACTGACCCAGTAATCTATTATCATCTTGGGATTCAGAAAACTGGGTTATCTCACCACCAGGAGTATACAGTCTTCGCCAACGATATAGCATTTGAACATTAACGCCCAGGCTATCGACAACTTCTTTAACCGCTGCTTCGCTAGTGTTACTTAAACGAACTGCGCGTTTTTTGAACTCGTCATCCTATCGAGCTCGTTGTTTTTTAGATGACATGGTAGACCTCCTTGATCCATTATTACTATCTTACCATTTCATCCGATATTATAACGAACTCCCCTTGAAAACGCTCTGTTATTTCCAGGCCCCTTACAAGGTTTTTGTAGCTGTCATCCCTTGCTGCACTGCTATCAGTAAGGGAGCGCTGTTTTCGTCTCATATGTCTAGATGCCAGCTTTTCCTCCTTCATAACGTTTGATACTACTGTGAATGAGGCCCTTATACCACGACTGCGTAGGATACCGCAGAACCTTTGTGCACCGTAAACTCCTCGTCCCTCTTTAAAGACTTGAATAACAAAAGGACGAAGCTCGTCTTTACGATTAATCCGGCTATCACGCTCCTGTAACCAGCTGTAATAACCAGATGTTGATACGCCTAATGCTTTGGCCCACCTAGGCTTGGCGTAAGGTTCTTCTTCCACCTGTGCCCCAGTGGGTATCATCTTGTAACAGTCTATCGTTGTTACTTTTGATTTTTCGCGAAGAAGGCCTTGGCTTTTTGCCTGTACCCTTGAGGGTATAAGATGTAATTTTCCTCTTCAAGTTCAGTAATTCGTTGCCTCAGAGCACTGTTCTCATCCTGGGCTTCAGAAAACTGTGTTTTCTCTCCATCAGGAGTATATAGTCTTCGCCAACGATATAGCATTTGAACATTAACGCCCAGGCTGTCGGCAACTTCTTTAACCGCTGCTTCGCTAGTGTTACTTAAACGAACTGCGCGTTTTTTGAACTCGTCATCCTATCGAGCTCGCTATTTTTAGATGACAAGGTAGACCTCCTTGATCTATTATTACTATCTTACCATTTCATCCGATATTGTAACGAACTCCTCAAATCCTAGGAGAGAAGAAAAGAGCTTTAAATGATAAAAGAACTTCTAGAACAAAAAAGAATTATAAAAAAAGTAAAGAAGATGCTTAAAGAGGAAAGGTACAAAGACATTGAGATGAGCCAGAACCTTTTTATAGACCTTGTAACCTTATTTAAAGATGACGGTGGCACAGAAGATCTGAGACAATTGTTAAAGGCCTATAAACACACTTTAATAGATGGAGTATGGAAACCAAATCAATAGGTAAGAAGCAAGTAGGTAAAAGCCCTTAGATATGGGCTTTTTTATCGTTGAAAAGGATTATCTATTCATAGTTTTTCTTAAGTTTTTAAAACTACTTGAATTCTTCGTTTTTCTATAGGCTAGAACTAGCATTAATGATAGACTAGTCCAGGATGCTGGCTAGGATTAATTAGAAACAATTTATAGATAAGCGGATTAGCTAAAAAAAGATCCTTATCCCTGATATTTGATTAGCATCCACAAAAAAAATGAGTTTTACATTATACATAGACGAAGAGGTATTTTATGAGTGAATTGGCATTATTTTTTGGCATAGCCCTAATTGGATATTTGTTAGGGAGTAGGTTTAGTTCTACCTTACAGGAGATTAAACTTTTTCAAAGCATCCAAACGATAGCTGTAATAATTCTGATTTTTAGCATGGGTCTAAGAGTTGGCATTAACAAAGAAGTTACAAGTCAGCTTGGAACAATTGGGATTTACGCCTTTATTATCACCCTTGTTGTCATGTTCTTTTCTGTACTTTTCGTTTATTTCACCAGACGCTTGATGGGCATAGATAGATATGGTCTTATGAAAAACGAAAGAGCTACTCCTCAAAGAGGTGAGCTTAAAGCTGGGCTAGAGGAAGAACAAGGGGGACAAAAGATAGATAGGATGATGATCGTCATCCTGATTACAATTGCTTTTGGTATATTTGGCGGCTTTCTTCTCAGTAAGAGAATCGTATTATATTATGTTGAGATAGACTTTGTTCTGGGACTCGTTATTATGTTTGGACTAAGTATATTGCTGTTTTTTATTGGGCTGGATTTGGGCATAGATGGAACAGTAGTGGAAAACTTTAAAAAGGTAGGCCTTAGGGTTTTGGCCATACCCCTTGCTATTATTGCAGGTACTTTGGTTGGAGCTTTTTTTTGTGGTATCTTCTTTAGGATAATTTCTGTAAAAGAAACTCTTGCTGTTGGAGCAGGCTTTGGTTGGTATTCCCTAAGCCCCGCACTAATTATCAAGGAAGGATTTATCATCGCTGGAGCAATTTCTTTTTTACATAACGTAATGCGAGAAGTCTTGGCCATATTTATCATCCCCTTTGTTGCAAAATACATTGGATATGTGGAATGCTGCGCCTTGCCGGGTTCTTCGGCCATGGATATATGTCTTCCCATCATTATAAGGGCTACCAGTGAGAACACGGCTATCTATTCATTTATAACTGGTATTGTTTTATCCGCAGTAGTACCTATTCTTATTCCTTTGATACTATAAAAATCAGAATAAAGAAAGGATTGAGGTTGCTAGAAGACACCAGTTTATAGGATTTATAGGCTTATAAACACAATCAGGTCATTGAAAAAGCCAAGATATACAATGAAACTATGGTTATGAAGAAGCATTTAAAATGCAAAAAAACAGCATCATAGCAGCGTTGCAATACATGAAAGAATGCTGTTAGTGTTACTTCTGTTTCAATGAAATATAAATCCCCGATATACCTAAAAAATATCTCAAGTATCTATAGTTCATTTTTTATTTCTACTCTTCTTCCTCATCTTTCTTAGATTTTGATGAATCCATCCCAGCCCCAATGGCTATTCCTATCGCCAGCCAAAGGCCGATATTTTTAAGTGCTACTCCCAAAACCACACCTAAAGAAATTCCAAGGGCCAGATAGGATGGGCTTGCTGTATTCTTTGGATTATCTTTTTTTCCTGACATATCGCCTCCTAAATTTTTAAGCTAATAGCTCCTTTTAATTTGCTTTTATTCCAAATTAAGTATGAGGAATCTAAGTTATAATCTCCAAAAACTCATATCTTTATGAGTTTTTTTTATTCGTATTTGGTTTTCGTGTTTTTGGAAATCAAGAAACATCTCTGTGGCATTTAAGAATACTACTATAATCAAATAACCACCTCATGAAGGGGATTTATGGATAGTCAAGTAGAAGAAAAAAATCACAATCCCAAGTAGGATTCTTCCTTGTATTCTCTGGTATCTAAACGACTTATGTTTTTTAGATTAAGTCTCATAAGGAGCAAAGTGAGACTTAAAAATTAAGCTGGGTAAATACCAAGAATTAACGGTAATTGTCAAGCTTTTTTATGTTGATTTTACCTCTAATAATAAAGTAAGTTAAATTGCCTCTATAGACGCCCTTATTGGCTAATTTCCCCCCACAGTTAAAACAGTGTAGATGATCAGGAACCTTTTCTAAATCAAATTCACTTTCTATAATTCTATGCTTTTGTAGCTTTATAAGATTTCCTCTTCCTGCTTTATCATAGATAAGTAGGGAAGTTTTACAATGACCACAGGAAACCTCCAGAGGAAAGGCGTTTTTGGTTTTTTTATGTGAAATATTTTTATATTTGATAGATTGTAATATCAAGTGCAACGACCCTTAAAAAAT
>LFRM01333926.1_pt1 | contig 11006 bp, 11 predicted proteins | sample 618341 | NCBI WGS metagenome assembly LFRM01 (sample SAMN03654438, study PRJNA283298) | anaerobic digester metagenome | isolation source: pool of bioreactors CSTR01a, CSTR02a, and CSTR03a thermophilic anaerobic... | place: Denmark: Kgs. Lyngby | collected 2014-05-21
AGTATGAAGTCGGATAAGCTTTTGCAAATTGCTAAAGAAGTTGGAATCAAATCCTTATCGACTTATAAAAATCCCATTGATGCTGTTTTATCTTCACTTTCACATTCAGAGATTACAATTTGTTGTGGTAGTCTTTATCTAATAGGGTATATAAAAAAGAACTTAAAACTTTTAGAGAACAAAATAGATAGTATTTAATAATAAAATCTGGAGTTGATAATAGTAGAACATTTAGGTTTTTTTAAACATAATCTTAACGGCATGGAACGTATCGATTTTATAATGCCAGAACAACTTAAAAAAACATTTTTTGCCACTCTTTATCTAAAAAATGATATAAATTGTTTTGCTGAGGGTAATCAGGAGATTGTTTGGAATAAAATGTCTCATAATTACAATAATGAAAAGCTTATTGCGCCCAATCAGGTTCATGGAACCAAAATAATTAAATCGGAAGAAAAGAACTCGTTACCTATAAGAATAAATGCAGATGGAATATATATTGATGAAAAAACTGGATGTTACTCAAGTTTGCGTTTTGCAGATTGTGCTCCTGTAGTTATTGCTGGCACATTTCCCAAGCCATGGATGTTTTTTCTTCACTCAGGCTTTTGGGGAACAGTGAAAAATATATCTTCCTGTGCTATTGATTATTTATTAATTCAACATAAAGATTTTAAAATAACTAATACCTCATTTGCATGGATAGGGCCATCAATCTGTAAGAATTGTTACAGTAGAGATATTAATGAAAATAAAACATCTGATGCCATGAAAATCTTTGATATTAATAATATTGAAATAAAAGAACGAAGTGTTTTTTTCGATATACCGGGACAAATTAAAAATCAGCTTAAAAAATGTGGGTTTAGAAATAATAATATTTATTTTTATGATGAATGTACTTGTTGTAAAAGCGAAACATATTATTCATATCGTGCTGGAGATAAGAAATGCAGATTATTTCTTTTGGGTAAATGTACCACTAACTAACGTAAACAGGTGAGAATGTTATTAGTTAGTAAAAAATAATAACATTTATAGGAGTGAGTCTTGTGGAAGAAATTAAAGTAGGTGTAATCGGAGTCGGACACCTTGGAATGCACCACGCAAGAGTATACACAGAGATTCTAGGCGCAAAGCTTGTTGGTGTTGTTGATATAGATGAGGATAGAGCACACGCTGTAGCAGATCCGATTGGTGTTCCTGCATTTACTGATATTGAATGTTTTTTGAAGCAGGCAAAGCCTGATGCAATCAGCATAGTTGTACCTACAAGTATGCACTACGAAGTCGCTAAAACAGTTTTGGAGCATGGAGTAAACGTTCTTGTTGAAAAGCCTGTTACAACAAGTGTTGACGAAGCGGAAAAACTCTTAAGACTCGCTGTAAAAAAAGATTTAATATTACAGGTAGGGCACATTGAACGTTTTAACAGTGCAGTACAACATGTGAGAGAATTTATACATGAACCATATTTTATTCAAACACACAGGATGGGGCCTTTCTCACCAAGAATTAGTGATGTCGGAGTAGTTTTAGATTTGATGATTCATGATGTAGATATTATTCTGTCAATGATACACTCGGAACTTGTTTCAATTTCTGCTATAGGCAGATGTATACGTACTGACCATGAAGATATAGCTTCTGCACAGTTAATGTTCGCAAATGGTGCGATGGCTCAGATACTTGTTAGTAGAGTCTCTGAAAAGCGTTCGCGCCAGATGGACATAACGGAACCAGAGCGTTATATTACCGTCAATTACGAGACACAGGACATAACAGTTCAACGACACGTAAAACAGAGTGGTGGAAAAGTTCTTGAAGTAATGGAACATCCTGTTTTTACAAAGGCTGAACCGCTTAAACTTGAACTTCAGCATTTTGTTTCTTGCGTAAGAGATGGCAAACAACCTATTGTTGGTATAAAGGACGGCAAAAGAGCTCTTGAAGTTTGTGTGGCAATACTTAGACAAATCAATGAACAAAATTCCAATTTATCTGAGAATGTTGTTGTAATATAAGTAATAAGTCAATGACATTATATCGAACAAGGGTTATTATTTAGAGAGGAGATATCTCCTCTCTTTTTTTGTGTGAAAATGTGTTAAGTAACGAAAGGTTGAATATAAATTGCTAAAATTTCTAAGAAATGTACCACCTGTTAATATTCAAGCATTTGTTGCATTACTGTTTTTTGGAGTATCGCTTTTTATAGCTAATATTGTTATAAAAATCCAATCTGAAAAATGGACTGCAAGTCCAATGTTTTTGCTTTATTTGAGAATTTTACTAGGATTTGTTTTCGCTGCTTCTATAGGGCTTGGTTTTTATTCTTTTGCTGGGATTAACATTCTTTTTAATAAGTAGGAGTGTGTATTGTAGTGGATACTATTTTAGAGCTTGCTTTAAACGGAAATCAACGTTCTATAGGACGACTCATTTCGCTTGTTGAAACTAATAGTGCAATCGCTAAAGATATAATGAAACAAATATATCCTAATTCTGGTCATGCACACGTTATAGGAATAACAGGCAGTCCCGGTTCTGGGAAAAGCACCATGACAGCTTGCTTGTTGAAACATTTTAAGTCAGAGAATAAAAAAGTTGGAGTTATTGCAGTAGATCCTTCAAGTCCGTTTACTGGGGGCGCAATTCTAGGTGACAGATTGAGGATGCAGGAACATGCGCTTGACTCAAGTGTGTTTATACGCAGTATGGGATCCAGAGGCTCATTAGGGGGTGTATCTAGAGCAACAAGTGATGCTACACATATTTTAGATGCATGTGGATATAATATTATTATAATTGAAACAGTTGGAGTGGGACAATCTGAAATTGACATTGTAAAAATTGCTGACACAGTATGCTTGGTTCTTGTGCCAGGAATGGGAGACGATGTACAAATAATGAAAGCTGGTATTATGGAAATAGCCGATTTATTTGTTGTAAATAAGTCTGACTTAGAAGGAGCAAATAAAGTTGCGACTGATGTTCAAATAATGTTGAATATGATTGAAAAAAAAGAATGGATTCCTCCGGTACTTCTCGTTTCTTCAGTAGAAGATACAGGTGTTCAAGAAGTTAAAAATAAAATTTATGATCATTGGACATATATTCACAATTCAGCCGAAGGCAAGAATAGACGATATTCACTGCAGGAAATGGAGGTTAAAGGAATACTAAAAGAAGATATATCTTGCCTAGTAGAAACCTTATTTAATAAGTATAAAAAAACAGGTTATCTTGATGACATTTTGAATCGTAAAACAGACCCATATACATTTGCAGAAAAATTAATTAAGGAAATTATTAAATAAAATTATTTGGAGGATATTTCATTGAAAATTATACTCGCAGCAGATCATGCAGGATTTACAATGAAAGAGGTCATTAAGAAATACCTTGAAGAGAAAGAATATGAGGTGTTGGATTGTGGCACAACATCTGGTGATTTGAGTGTTGATTACCCAGATTTTGGATTTAAAGCAGCAGAAATTGTAGCAAGCAATAAGGCAGATATGGGCGTACTTATCTGCGGCACAGGTATAGGCATGAGTATGGTAGCCAACAAAGTTCAAGGAATTCGCGCAACTTTATGTCATGACCATTACACAGCAGAAATGAGCAGAAAGCACAATAATTCGAATATACTAGTTATGGGAAGCAGAGTTACTTCTATCGAAATTGCAAAAGATATAGTTGATACATGGCTAACAACAGAATTTGAAGCAAAAAAGCATAAAATTCGAATCGACAAAATAGCTAATTATGAAAACGTCCATATTTCGAAAACTTTTGTTGAACCTTTCACCTGCGGAAAAACGGGTGGACGAACATTCGTTATTAACCATCCTCTTATTAAGCATAAATTAGGAATAATGAGAAATAAAAATACATCTTCAAAAGATTTTAGAGATCTTGTACATGAGGTTTCAGCTCTTATGATCTATCCGGCAACTTGTCACCTTGCTTTGGAGGAAATAGAAATTGAGACCCCTATTGAAAAAACGAAAATATCTAATCTTTCAGGAAAAAAGCTTGCAGTCGTTTCAGTACTTAGAGCTGGATTAGGAATGGCCGAAGGGATACTTAAGGTAATTCCAAATGCGAAAGAGGGGCATATTGGGCTTTACAGGGACCATAAAACTCTAAAGCCTGTGGATTATTATTGTAAACTACCAAACGATATTTCAGAAAGAGATGTATTTGTAGTTGACCCTATGCTTGCTACAGGTGGATCTGTTGCCTCAGCTGTCCGTCATATAAAAGCCAAGGGCGCCAAAAAAATCTCTCTTATTTCTTTGCTTGCTGTTCCAGAAGGAATTGCTCGTTTTCATGAAGAACACCCTGATGTAGATTTATATGTAGCGGCTATTGATAGTCATTTAGATAAAAATGCATATATTGTTCCAGGTCTTGGAGATGCTGGCGACAGATTGTTTGGCACAAAATAAGCTTATGAAAGCATAGGTGGTTGAGTGCTCTCTATATATTTATTTACGCTAGTTACGTTTTTATGGGGTTTGATTTCAACCCCTGTATCGATAGGTCTAGCAAAAAAATTTAGATTACTTGATAGACCGGGAGGAAGAAAACACCATCAGCATACTATGCCTAGAGGTGCTGGGATTGTCCTGTGGAGCGGATATCTATTGTGGGCTCTCTTTGTAGGCAATAGAGGAGTGGAAGTTCCTTATATTGCCACAGGAAGCACTCTAGTTTTTATTATTGGCTATATGGACGATATGCACCCATTGCCGCCATTATTTAGGCTATTTTTTCATTTAGCTGCAGCTGCTTGGGTTGCATATCCTCTTCCTATTGTAGCATGGCAAAGATTATTGCTTGTTGTCTGGATTGCTGGTGTTACAAATGCATACAATCTAATTGATGGAATGGATGGATTATGTCTTTTGATTACTCTCTTAACCTCCATTGCAGCATTTTACACTGGTAATTTAAGTGTTTGGATGCCAATTGCAGGATTAGTGTTTGGAGTTTTTCTTTGGAATTTTCCAAATCCAAGGACCTTTCTAGGAGATGGTGGAAGCACCTTTTTGGGATATATATGCGCTTCACATTTAATTTGGACTATTTTCCCTAATATTTTTGGGGTCAATTTCATAAAATTATCTTTTGTTCTTTTACTAATAGGAGGGATTCCAGTAGCAGATACCCTTATAGTAATGATTAGTAGATTACTAACAAAGAAATCTCCTTTTAGTCCCGATAGAGGTCATACACATCATAAACTTCAAGACACTGGTTTTTCAAAAATTACAATTCTTTTGTTGATGGGATCTGTGCATTTAATGATAATAAGTTTTGGTTTAAGAATTCTTCAACTTTATTTATAATATTGATTAAAATTTGAGGCAGGGGGGTATTGTTTTTGAAAAAACAGTCAATAATATGTGTAGTTGGTACGCGACCTGAAGCTATAAAAATGGCTCCTGTTGTCCTAGCACTAAGAAAAGAAAATGATTTTGATGTAAAAATCCTTGCCACTGGTCAGCATGCGGCTATGTTAGATCAAGCTTTAAATCATTTTGATTTATCTGCTGATTTAAACTTAAATATTATGAAAGATAGCCAAAGCCTCGACTATATTACTTCTGCGGTAATCACAGGAGCTGGAGAATATTTTGACAAGGTTAACCCAAATGCTATTTTAGTTCATGGAGATACAACAACTACTTTTGCTTCATCATTAGCAGCTTTTTATAGGCAAATACCAGTTGGACATGTTGAAGCCGGACTTAGAAGCGGTAACATGGAACTTCCATTTCCAGAAGAGATGAACAGAGTGCTTACAGACAAAATAGCTAAATGGGGCTTTGCCCCTACTGAATTAGCAAAGCAGAACTTGCTTAAAGATGGAATGCCTTTTGAAAACATCGTTGTAACAGGCAACACTGTAATAGATGTTCTTTTTTATACTATTAGAAATACAAAGGGGCCAGAGTCAGCAGATTTGTTGAAACTGCCCAAAAACGCTCCTTTTGTTTTGGTTACTGCACATAGAAGAGAATCCTGGGGACGTCCTTTAGAAGGTATTTGTGAAGCTTTGACAGTATTATTAGAAAAATATCCTGAATTATGGATGCTTATTCCAATGCATAAAAATCCAACAGTACGTAGTGTTATAAAAAAGCATCTTGGTAATAAAGAACAGGTGGTTTTATGTGACCCTTTGGATTATCCTGATTTTGTATGGGCTATGAATTCTTCGCTATTTATATTAAGTGATAGTGGAGGGGTACAAGAAGAAGCTTCTGCAATTAAAAAACCTGTCCTCATTTTGCGTGATGTTACAGAACGCCCTGAAGCTATTGAACACGGCAGCGGGATACTTGTAGGTATAAAAAAAAATAAGATATTATTACATGCAACAGATTTATTAAATAATAAAGAACGCATTGCTGAGATAGAACATAAATGTGATAACCATCCATTTGGTGATGGCACAGCTTCAATAAAAATAGCAAAATCATTAAGAAAGTATTTTTCAAATGATTAAATTGTTTCCACTGCTCACTGAATAGACTGGAGTGTACTGTTATGCATGAAAAAATGTTAATTAAGGGTGCTAAAGTTCTAAACGGAATAATAGATGTCCAAGGTGCAAAAAATGCGACACTCCCTATTATGGCAGCTTCTATTTTGTTAAAGGGGCAGACATTAACGCTTGAGAATGTACCTGACCTTTATGATATTCAAACTATGGCAAATCTACTTCGTGACTTAGGCGCAGATGTTAAATTTGATAATCATTTTATGGTGATTTCTGTGCCTGATGTTCTTAATTCAGAAGCTCCTGCCGAACTAGTTCGAAAAATGCGTGCTTCATCGCTTGTACTTGGACCGCTAGTAGCGAGAAATGGAAAGGCTGTGCTACCACTACCTGGAGGCTGTGTTCTTGGTAGCCGCCCACTTGACTTTCATTTAAAAGGGTTGGCGAAAATGGGAGCCACAATAGATTTAAACCATGGTGCGATTTATGCCACGGCAGGGCGTCTCAAAGGCTGTAGGATTACACTTGATTTTCCTTCAGTTGGTGCTACTGAAAATCTCATGATGGCTGCAACTCTTGCTGAGGGAGAAACATATATAGAGAATGCAGCACTTGAGCCCGAAATAATAAATTTAGCAGATGTACTTAGATCAATGGGAGCAGTTATTACTGGAGATGGCACTAATGTTATTAAAATTATAGGACAAGATAGGCTTTGTTCTGCAAAAGGTGAAATAATACCAGACAGAATCGAAGCTGCGACATACCTCTTAGCAGGTGTAATTACAAAAGGGACTGTCACTGTAAGAGGTATTGATGCAAAATATATGGATCATATTCTGGCAAAACTAATAGAAGCAAAGGTTTCCGTTAATATCACCGATAATGAAATTACAGCATCGTGGAATAAATCCTTAAAGGGAGTGTCAGTTAAAACAATGCCACATCCAGGTTTTCCCACTGATACTCAACCGCAACTTATGGCATTACTCACATTAGCTTCAGGTACAAGTGTTATAAACGAGAGTGTTTTTGATTCAAGACTTTTACATGTGAATGAGTTTAAAAAAATGGGCGCAAAGATCGAATTACAAGAAAATGTTGCAATAGTTACTGGGGTGGCAAGGTTGTTAGGAGCTACAGTCCAAGCTTCCAATCTCCGTGCAGGCGCAGCTCTTATATTAATGGGGCTTGCTGCAGAAGGAGAAACTACAGTGTGTGATCTCCATCATGTTTGGCGTGGGTATGAGAATCTAGTTGGGAAGTTTTTATCTTTAGGCGCAGATATAACTTTAATGGATTGATGAAAGAGCCATGAAAAAATGACAAAGTTAGATAACGAAATTTTATCGGGTGTTAAAACATTTGCCTTCATTGGTGCAGCTGGCACAGGAAAGAGCCAAAGAGCTCAGCTTGTATCGTCCTTGCTCAATGCTGACTACATAATAGATGATGGGTTGGTTATACATAAAGGAAGCATTGTATCTGGAAAAAGTGCTAAATCAGAGAGAAATCAAATTAGCGCAATAAGAAGAGCTCTATTTGAATTTGAAGATCATAGAAATGAAGTTGTTTCTTTTTTTAAAATGATGTCGCCATGTTCAGTAATGGTCATTGGTACTTCAGATACCATGGTCCTTAGAATACTACATAAATTAAGACTTAATGTTCCGACTAAAATTTTAAGGATAGAAGATGTGGCAACTTCGGAAGAAATAGCAAAGGCCAGAAGAGAACGTTTTAATAAGGGACAGCATGTTATTCCTGTTTCTCACGTCCTTGTAAGAAAGAATTTTGCTGGAAAATTAGTTGGACAGTTAAGAGTATTTTGGAAGTCAAAAAATCAAAGTGAAGGTGAAAAGACCATAGTTCGACCGCCATTTAGCTTTTACGGAGAAGTTCACATTGAACCTGAGGCGGTAAAACAGCTTGTTTGTTTTATAGCAACTCGAACTGCACAGGTTTCCAAGGTAACAGAAGTGAATATAATTCAAGAAGAAGAAGATAGACTGTCAATAGAAATAAAAATAGCGGTTACGATAGGCGACACAGCATTTCTTAAGCTAGCAACTTCAGTAAAAGAAAGAGTTGCAGTAAGTGTGAGATTTTTTACAGGGCTTGATATTAAGCATGTTAATGTGGTTGTATCGGAGGTTTTAATATGACAAGTAGCAAAAAAACACTATTGGAATTAACTCCAGAGGAAAAATTGCGGTCAAGAGACGTTCTTTGGGGACACACTCTTAACAGTGCGTTAGCCTGCAACGGCTGTCCTTTGGCACCGACAAGAAATCAGGTTGTCTTTGGCGATGGAGATCCTCATAGTAAATTACTTTTTATAGGAGAAGCGCCAGGTGCAGATGAAGATAAACAAGGTATTCCTTTCGTTGGAAAAGCTGGACAACTTCTAACCAAAATATTTGATCAAGTTGAAATTAAAAGAAGTGATATCTACATTACTAATATAGTTAAGTGCAGACCTCCCGAAAATCGAGTTCCCACTGCGCAAGAGATGATTGCATGTAACCATTTTTTACAGACTCAAATATTACTTATTGACCCTGCGCTTATTATTCTTTTAGGCAATGCACCTACACAGTGGATACTTAAGACTAATGAAAGAATCTCAAAAATACGAGGAAAATGGTTTGACTGGCATGGAATCGCAGTTATGCCTATGTTTCATCCTAGTTATTTATTGCGTTTTGCATCGCCAACTCAAAAAGAGGGAAGTCCGAAACATCTAACTTGGATTGATATACAGGAAATTAAGAGGCAGTGGGATTCTATCAAAAAGAGCGGAAAAACCACAGATGACATCAATTTCGGATAAACGAAATAAAAAAAAGATAGAACATATAGCCATCATAATGGATGGTAACGGTAGATGGGCGAAATCACGCGGACTGCCACGTATTTTCGGTCATCGTGCCGGTGTAAAGTCTGTTGAAAGAACTGTCCGTGCTGAAAAAGAGCTTGACATTCCTTACATTTCGCTTTATGCATTTTCAACTGAAAATTGGAAAAGGCCTAAAAATGAAATTGTTGGTTTGATGGGATTGTTTAGATATTATATAAAAGCTAAAATTGATGAAATTTGTAAAGAAGAAGCAAGGATGCGCTTTGCAGGCAACATAAAAGGGCTCCCCGAAGATATACAGCGCATTATTGAAGATACTGAAGACAGAACGAAATGTTATGATAAAAGACAGCTAATTATATGTTTAAATTACGGAGGTCGACAGGAGATAATTGATGCCGTAAACAGTATAATTGAAGACGGCACAAGTGCGCCTATTACAGAAGATATATTACGTGAGCACCTATATTTAAATGATGTTCCTGATCCTGATTTGATAATTAGGACAAGCGGTGAACTCCGTTTAAGTAACTTTTGGCTATGGCAAAGTTCGTATAGCGAGTTTTATTTTACGAATAAATATTGGCCTGATTTTGGTAAAGAAGATTTGGAACAGGCAATTTCTGCTTATTACGGGAGGGACCGACGCTATGGGAAAGCTTAGAAAATTTTTACAATCAAGTCCTGATTTACCTTCAAGGACTTTTAGTAGTATTTTTATTGTTGTAGCCATTCTAGGTGGAATTTACGCTGGAGGCATATATTGGAGTGTAATAGTCTCTGTCGTGGCAATGTTTTCTTTGTTAGAATTTTATAAAATGCAGTCAACAAAACAGGACCTATCTCCTTGGTTGGTTATTATTTCAGGAGGATTTATACTTTTGGGGACAGCTTTAGATATGTCTCTTACTTCAATTTTATGTACGATATCCTGTATTGTCTTCATCGCATTGTTCCTTGAAATAGTTAAACACCAAATAAAAAATGAGAGTTTCGCTCTTGAAAATATGGGAGCGGTTATTTCCGGAATAGCATATATAATTTTGCCTTGGTCTTTTATGATTATAATTCGTGGACGAAATCTTGGTTTGGTTGTCCTTTTGGCGCTTTTTTTATGCACATGGTCTTGCGATGTAGCTGCATATTTTATAAGCAGTATCTTTGGGAAAACCCTACTGTGCGACAAAGTTAGCCCAAACAAGACATGGGAAGGTTTTTGTGGTGGAGTAGTCGCGAGTTTTATCTGCGGAGGGACAATCTATCTCTTATTTCCATCGGTTCCGCTCTTTTCACTTTTATTAATGGGGCTTTTATTTGGAATAGCTGGGCAAATAGGCGATCTTGGCGAATCACTGTTAAAACGGGAAGCTGGAGTAAAAGATGCGGGTTCAGGAATTCCTGGACATGGCGGCTTTATGGACAGATTTGATAGTATTCTCGTAAATGCTACGTTAGCATTTTTGATACTTGAAATAATAGGCTAGTAATAATGAAGTTTAAAAGACCAATTAGGATTGCTCTAATAGGTGCAACAGGTAGTATTGGCAGTTCAGTTCTAGATATTTGCTCAAAATTCCCTGAACATTTTAAAATATCTGCTTTAACAGCTGTCTCTTATACACATCT
>LFRM01167688.1_pt1 | contig 11002 bp, 9 predicted proteins | sample 618341 | NCBI WGS metagenome assembly LFRM01 (sample SAMN03654438, study PRJNA283298) | anaerobic digester metagenome | isolation source: pool of bioreactors CSTR01a, CSTR02a, and CSTR03a thermophilic anaerobic... | place: Denmark: Kgs. Lyngby | collected 2014-05-21
GATACCTTAGAAATTCATAAGAATGCATTTGAAAAAGGAAAACGTGTTGCATTAGTGGATGATTTGTTAGCTACTGGTGGAACCATCACGGCTTGTGCAAAATTAATTGAATTAGCCGGTGGAGAAGTCGTTTCTATAGACTTCATTATCGAACTTGAGGGGCTAAAGGGAAGAGATAAACTAGAGGGTTATCATATTGAATCTCTTATTAAATACGATTTCTAGAGGAAAAGAATACAGATAATTTTCAGGCTGGTTATTAACCAGCCTAAAATCTATTTTAACCAGGGAATGAGGAAGTAGAATTATGCATGAATTATTGAAGAAAATTGATAAAGCTGGAAATATCAACAAAGAAATGGTGATAAAGGCTTACAATTTAGCGGCTAAAGCCCATCAAGAACAAAAAAGAATATCAGGAGAACCTTATGTGACTCACCCTGTGGAAGTCGCTTCTATTTTGGTCGATATGGGTATGGATACCAATACGGTGGTAGCGGGGCTTCTTCACGACGTGGTAGAAGATACTACCTATACCTATGAAGAAATTGCAGAGATGTTCAGTGAAGAGATTGCTGAACTGGTAGATGGAGTGACTAAGTTAGGTAAAATCAAGTATAAATCAAAAGAAGAAGAACAAGCCGATAATGTGCGAAAAATGCTCTTGGCCATGGCTAAGGATATTCGAGTAATCTTGATTAAATTGGCAGATAGGCTTCATAATTTACGAACGCTACGATTCATGCCTCCTGAAAAACAAAAAGAAAAAGCAAAAGAAACGTTTGACATTTATGCTCCTCTGGCTCACAGACTAGGCATGTTTAAAGTCAAGTGGGAACTAGAAGATTTAGCTTTTAGGTATATGTATCCTACGGAATACTATGATCTTGTAAATCAAGTTGCAGAAAAGCGTAAAGAAAGAGAATCGTATATTTCCATGGTCATGGGCGATATCGTAAGTAAGCTTAAAAATGCTAACATAGAATGTGATATTGATGGCAGACCTAAGCATTTCTATTCCATCTATCGAAAAATGATGGCACAAAACAAGAATATTGATCAGATATTTGACCTAACTGCCATCCGAGTTTTAGTAGATTCTATTAAAGATTGTTATGCTGCTTTAGGTATTGTACATACAATTTACAAGCCTATACCAGGTCGGTTTAAGGACTATATTGCCATGCCCAAGCCTAATATGTACCAAAGTTTACATACTACAGTAATTGGACCCCAAGGCAAGCCTTTCGAGATACAAATTAGAACATATGAAATGCACAGAATAGCAGAATATGGAATAGCTGCTCACTGGAAATATAAAGAAACTGGAACTTCTAAAGAAGCGCCAAAAGACACCATGGACCAAAAGTTAATTTGGTTAAGAGATATGCTGGAGTGGCAAAAAGAGACCTCCGATGCTGGTGAATTCATGGAAGGCTTTAAGATTGATCTTTTTGGAGATGAAATCTTTGTGTTTACACCTAAGGGAGAGGTCATAAATCTTCCAAGAGATGCAACACCTATTGATTTCGCCTATAGGATTCATACGGATGTAGGAAATCGAACCGTAGGGGCCAAGGTTAATGGAAATATGGTGACACTAGATTATAAACTCTCCACAGGAGAGATTATTGAGATTGTTACATCGTCTAAACCTAAAGGTCCCAATATTGATTGGCTTAATATCGCTACGTCAAATCAAGCAAAAACTAAAATAAAAGCTTGGTTTAAAAAAGAGCGGCGAGAAGAAAATCAAATTAGAGGCAAGGAAATGCTGGAAAAAGAAGCAAAGAAACAAGATCGTAACTTTGCTGACATAGCTAAAGGAGAAGCCTTAGATCGATTAATTCGAAGATACCATGGTAATAACATCGAGGATTTATATGTCGTGGTGGGGGCTAGTCAAGTTCTACCATCAACAGTAGTTTCTACCCTTAAAGAATCCATAGAAGATGAAAAGAAAGCTAAAATTAATGAAGATAATCAACTTTCATTGCTTGAAGCAGAAAAAATGATTGAAGCTCAGAAAAAGAAAGAAAAAGCTAAATCAAAAAAGAAGTCATTCTTTGGTGTTACCGTGGCTGGAATGAACAATGTGCAAGTAAGATTTGCTAAATGTTGTAATCCTGTGCCAGGAGATGATATCGAAGGATTTATTACTAACTTTAGAGGGATTAGTATTCATAGATCAGACTGCGTTAATATCGAGCCACTTAAAAAAGATAAGAACCATAGAATAGTAGATGTGGAATGGGAAAAAGATGGTACTGAACTCTACAGTGCTCGGATTCAGATTCATGCCGCTGATCGTCCTAATCTTGTTTCAGATGTAATCTCTCTAGTAAATGACTTAAAAGTACCCTTGAATGCTATGAATGTGGAAGCGAAAAAAGATGGGGATGTGACCATTTATCTAACCTTACTGATTAAAGATATTAATCTTCTTGATGAAATTTTAAGAAGACTTCGAAAATTAAAGAATGTAAATGATGCGTATCGATTAGGCAATGGTTAGGAGAATTTATGAGAGCAGTGATACAAAAAGTAATATCATCTAAGGTTACAGTAGGGGAGCAAATAGTGGGTCAAATTGGTTTAGGTTTCACAGTTTTTCTCGGAGTTAAGATAGATGACGATAAAAAAGATGTGGACTACATGATCCAAAAAATCTCTGGACTTAGGATATTCGAGGATGAAGAGGGGAAAATGAACCTTTCTTTAAGTGATGTAACAGGCGAGATACTCTTAATTTCCCAGTTTACGCTATATGGAGATGGCCGAAAAGGTAGAAGACCCAGCTTTATTGAAGCGGCTCCAGGGTCTAAAGGAGAAGAGCTTTATGAAGCGGTGGTTGAGGGGTTAAGAGAAAAAGCCATAAAAGTGGAAAAGGGTAGTTTTGGAGCTCATATGGAAGTATCTATCGTAAATGATGGACCGGTGACCATTCTACTTGATTCCCGAAAAACGTTCTAACCAGTCATAGGAGGACAAAATGCAAATTAAAAAAGTGGTTCTAGGATCTTTTGAAGAAAATGCCTATATTTTGATTCAAGAAGAGTCAAGAGAAGCTATTATCATCGATCCAGGAGCTGAAGAAGAGAAATTAATTACCTATCTGAAGGAATTAAATATAAAATTGAAGTATATTCTATTAACCCATGGTCACGTAGATCACGTAGGAGCAGTAGATGCCCTTAGAGATGCCTTCGATGTACCTGTCTATATCTCTAAAGTGGATATGAATTATATAGAAAAGAAAAAGATGGCTTTTGGTCCCATGAAAAGAGCAGATTTCTTTATAAAAGAAGGAGATGAACTATTTTTTGGGAATAATAAGATTATGATTTTAGACACTCCAGGCCATAGTAAAGGTAGTTTGAGTTTTCTAATTGAAGGAACGTTATTTTCTGGAGATGTGCTTTTTCAAAATTCCATCGGTAGAACAGATTTACCAGGAGGAGATTTTGATGAACTCATCGAGTCCATTAAAACAAAACTATTTCCTCTTCCAGATAAAACTCAGGTTATGCCAGGCCATGGGCCTCAAACCACCATGGGTATGGAAAAATCTTTTAACTCCTATCTTCGGTAGAACTTTATGTTAAATGTAAAATGTGAAGAAAAGAGACGATACCATATCTACCATATTCTAACTTTATTTTATAAAGCTAGCCAAGTGAGATTTTTAGAAGAACATGATGAAACGCCACCGGATTTAACAGTGGATATGGAAAATGAAGAGCTCTGCATCAACTTCTTTGGCGCAGAGCATACTTATGAGTTCAAAGATCGAAATCTTAATGTCATGCGTAGAGCTTTGTTTTTATTGCTCCAAGAAAAGACGGGAAAAGAGCTGCCATGGGGAATTCTCATTGGAATAAGACCCTCTAAGATTATTCGAGAAATGATTGATTCAGGCACTACAAAAGAACAAATAGTTATACGAATAACAGAAGAATATTTGACCCGAGAAGATAAGATTCTGTTAGCCTATGAAGTTGCATTAAAAGAGAGAGAGCTCTTAGAAAAAGTAGAACAATCGGGGTCATGTGATATCTATATTGGGATGCCCTTTTGTCCTTCTCGATGTATTTATTGCTCTTTTGCCTCTAATGTGGTGAAAGGGAATCGATACAAAGAAAAATATCTTAACTTACTTCAACAAGAAATTCAGATGATTAAGGAATTTATCATAGAAGAAAAACTAACCATCAATAATGTTTATTTTGGTGGGGGTACACCCACAGCGGTTTCTAATGAAGAATTTTATCAAGTTATAAAAGGAATACATGATCATTTTATAAAAGATCAAAACATTTTCGAATTCACAGTAGAAGCAGGACGAGTAGATAGCTTGAATGAAGAAAAGCTTAGAATCATGAAGGAATTTGATGTTTCAAGAATATCAATCAATCCTCAGACCATGAATAATGAGACATTGAAAATCATAGGAAGAAGTCATGATGCAAAAGAAGTGAAGACAATCTTTTATCTGGCAAGAAACTTAGGGTTTGATAATATAAATATGGACTTAATTCTAGGTCTACCCGGAGAGAATCTAAGTCAAATTAGATATACCTTAGAAGAAATTAAAAAGCTTTCACCAGAGAGCATTACGATACATGGTTTAGCAATTAAAAGAGCCTCTATTCTCTATGAAGATTTGCTTCAAGAAAAGAAATATACTCTGCCCACCCAAAAAGAGATGAATCAAATGTTTGAAGAAGCTGAAAAAACGGCTAGAGATCTTTCTATGAAACCCTATTATATGTATCGACAAAAAAATATGGTGGGGAATTTGGAAAATGTAGGGTATGCTATTGAAGGAAAAGAAAATTTGTATAATGTGGTGATGATTGAAGAAGTCAAAACGATTATCGCTCTAGGGGCCGATGGAGTTACAAAAAAAGTAACCCATGGAGTAATTGAGAGATTTCCCAATTTCAAGGGACTTAATGATTATACAGAGAGATTTGACGAAATGATGACAAAGAAATTAGAATTTTTACGCAAATAGGGAGGAGTAATTATGGATCTACAAGCACCAAAAGGAACAAAAGATCTTCTTCCCATGGATGCTTATAAATGGCATTACGTGGAAGATAAATTGAAAAAAATAGCAGCTGAGTATGGCTTTAGAGAGATCAGAACCCCCATGTTCGAGAGTACAGACCTCTTTAGAAGAGGAGTGGGAGAGACTACGGATGTAGTTCAAAAAGAAATGTACACTTTTGAAGATAAGGGTGGAAGAAGTATGACATTAAAAGCAGAAGGAACAGCACCTTCTGTGAGAGCTTTTATCGAATCCTCCATGTATGCAGATGCCCAGCCAACGAAACTTTATTATTTTACACCAGTGTTCCGCTATGAAAATGTTCAAAAGGGTAGGCTGAGACAACATCATCAATTTGGTATAGAGCTTTTTGGAAGTGAAAACCCCTCAGCGGATGCTGAGGTAATTTCTATTGCTATGAGAGCTTTCTCTGATCTTAATATTACGGGTTTGACCCTGAAAATTAACTCTATTGGTCATCCTGAGTGTCGAATGGCATATAATAATCAGTTAAAGGCGTTTCTTACACCTCATTATGATGAGCTTTGTGAAACCTGCCAGGAAAGATTTCATAAAAATCCTATGCGGATTTTAGATTGCAAAGAGAGAAGTTGTCAAAGAATCATAAAAGATGCACCCTTGATATTAGATCATATTTGCGAACCGTGCCAAGATCATTTTAATGAAGTAAAGAAATATCTAGAAGCCATGGATATTCCATATGTAGTGGATAAGGGCATTGTCAGAGGGTTGGACTATTATTCTAAAACAGTTTTTGAAATTGTAAATAAGGATATTACGGTTTGTGGTGGAGGTCGCTACGATTATCTCATCGAAGAAATTGGAGGACCTCATATTCCTGCAGTAGGATTTGGTATGGGTATTGAGAGACTTCTACTTACTTTAGAGGAAGAAGGCATAGCCATCGATGAACCTAATCGAATAGATGTGTTCATTGCTTCCATGGGAGAAGAAGCTGCACTTAAAGCTGCTTCCATCGCCACTAAATTACGTAGTCAAGGGATTAAAGTAGATATTGACCACATGGGTAAAAAATTAAAAGGGCAAATGAAACATGCAAATAAAATTAAGGCCAAATTCACCATGATTCTTGGAGATGACGAGTTAACTCGTGGCATTGCATCTCTTAAAACTATGGAAACAGGTGAACAACAAGAAGTTAAGCTAGAAGTCAGTGAACTTCTAGAAACCATAAAAAGGAGTGGAATATAATGGGTGAAATGTTAGGAAATTCAAGACGGACACATATGGCGGGACTAGTAGATGAGAGTTTAATCGACGAAGAAATCGTGGTTACGGGTTGGGTAGCAAAGAGGAGAGACTTAGGATCATTAATCTTTTGTGACCTTAGAGATATTGAAGGAATTTTACAGGTAGTCTTTAGAGATGAATCTTCTAAAGAGGCTTACTTAAAAGCAGAAGGTCTTCGAAATGAATTCTGTATTCTAGTTAAAGGAACCGTAAAAAGACGAGAATCAGTTAATGACCAGATGAAAACAGGACAAGTGGAACTGATTGCCAGTGAATTAAAAATACTTTCTAAATCGGAAACTCCTCCTATCTATATCAAAGAAAATCTAGATACAGAGGAAAATATTCGCTTAAAATATCGATATTTAGACCTTAGACGTCCTGATATGCAAAAAATCTTCAAAATTAGAAGTAAAGCTTATATGTCTATTCGTAATTTTCTTGATAGTGAAGGATTCTTAGAGATAGAAACGCCTATATTAAACAAGAGTACTCCAGAGGGAGCTAGAGATTATCTAGTTCCATCAAGAAACTACCCAGGAAGTTTCTATGCTCTACCTCAAAGTCCACAATTATTCAAACAGTTACTTATGGTTTCTGGGTTTGATAAATATTTCCAGATTGCTAAGTGTTTTAGAGATGAAGATTTAAGAGCTAATCGGCAACCTGAATTTACACAAATTGATCTAGAGATGAGTTTTATTGGTGAAGAAGAAGTTATTGATGTTAATGAACGACTAGTTAAAACCGTATTTAAAGACGTGTTAGACAAAGAAGTTATTACACCGTTTGAGCGAATTACCTACAAGAATGCCATGGAGAGATTTGGCTCTGACAAACCTGATATGAGGTTTGGAATGGAGCTAAAGAATCTTTCTGATTTAGTAGAGAATTCAGAGTTTGTTGTATTTAAAAATGCATTGGCAGCTGCAGGAAGTGTTCGTGGAATAAACCTTAAGGGTGGAGCTTCTATGAGTCGTAAAGAAATTGATAGGCTTCAAGAGTATGTTAAGACTTATAGAGCTAAAGGGCTTGCATATGTCCAGATGAAAGAAGAAGGACCTAAGACAGCTTTGTCTAAATTCCTAAGTGAAGATGAACTAAACAGCATAATTACAGCTTTAGATGGAGACCAAGGTGATTTACTTCTTATTGTTGCTGATCAAAATGAAGTTGTTTTCCAAGCTTTAGGCGCTCTAAGATTAGAACTGGCTAAGAAGACAGGTCTACTTGAAGGAAACACAGAATTCAAGTTTGCATGGGTAACAGAATTTCCGTTACTAGAAAAGGACGAAGAGAGAAATCGCTTTGTAGCCTTACACCATCCATTCACTAGCCCCATGGAAGAAGATCTTCATTTATTGGAGGTTAATCCAGGGGAAGTTCGAGCCAAGGCTTACGACATGGTGCTAAACGGGGAAGAATTAGGTGGCGGATCTATTAGAATCCATGACTCAGCCCTACAAGAGAAAATGTTCTCCCTTTTAGGGTTTAGCACAGAAGAAGCTTGGTCGCGTTTTGGATTCCTACTTGAAGCATTTAAGTTTGGACCACCTCCTCATGGTGGGCTTGCATTTGGTATGGATCGGTTAGTTATGTTTTTAGCAGGTACAGACAATATTAAAGATGTTATCGCCTTCCCTAAAAACCAAAATGCCTATGATCCTATGTCTAAAGCACCTGATTTGGTGGCTGAAGATCAATTAAGAGACTTAGGAATTAAAATGGAGATTTTAGATAAAAAAGATCATCAATAATGTAAATTTTAAGGTAAGGAAAGTTTTATGCTTTTCTTACCTTTTCTTAGTGTGAGAAAAGTGAAAAACGAAGAGAATGTATAGGTAATATAGATAAATAACATGCTTTTGTTAATAATATGATAATCTTTCATTAATTTGATTGATTAAGTATGTTTTTTTATAGCATTAGGCGTTAGAATAGAAGGAAGAGGTGAGCTGATATGTTAAGAGATTTGTCTATTACGGAATTTACTAAAGTTTTGAGTGGGGAAAAACCAACCCCAGGCGGAGGAGCTGCAGCGGCCCTTAGTGCTTCCTTAGCGGCTTCATTAACATCAATGGTATTCAATCTTACTATTGGTAAGAAAACGGCGGAGAACTACGATGAGGCTACCAAGGCTTCATTGAAGAATTCTTTAGAGGCTACCAATCGTTTTAGAGCTCGTTTTCTCGAGCTTATGGCTCAGGATGCTAATGCATTTGATGATTTGATGGACAGTTATAAACTTCCAAAAGGCAATGAAATTGAAGTAGGAGTGCGGTCTAGAAGAATCAAAGAAGGGAAAAAAGCAGTCCTCGAAGCTCCATGGATGCTAGTGGATGAATCCTATGATATGTATGATGTCTTAAAAATTGCTACAGAATATGGTAATAAAAATGCGATATCTGATGCTGGAGTAGCAGCAATCCTTCTCCATAGCGCCATAGAGGGAGCAGCATTAAATGTTTACATCAATCTAGCCAATAGCGAGATTAGTGACAAGAATATAGAATTAAAACAAAAGACTGATGAATTAGTCGAGAAATCCAGATTAAAAAAAGAAGATATTGTGGCCACTACAATAGATAAAATTTATGGCCGGGCTTAACATAAAACAACTATAAAAAAGATTTATATTTTGTACATACATTCTCCTTGATACTTTCGGGAGAATAGGTTACAATGTAGATAATGAAATTTATAATCATTATAATTTATAGGGATTATAAATTAGTTACAAATTAACACAAAATGGAGGAATTTTTACAATGGCAAATTTAGAAAAGAAACTCAATCAGTATGTAGCAGATCTTACGGTGATGTACACAAAACTTCACAATGTACACTGGTATGTTGAAGGTGCACAATTCTTTAGAATGCATGAATTATTCGAAGAGTACTATGACCAAGTTACAGCAGATTTAGATGAAGTTGCTGAAAGAATGCTGCAAATTGATATGAAGCCTGTAGGTAGCCTTAAAGGGGCATTAGAACTAGCTAAGATTGAAGAAAGAGACGATAAGTTCGGTGCGGATAAAGATCTTTTAGAAGTTGTTAAGAAAGATTTTGATTATTTCCTTAATGCTTCAAAAGAAATCACATCAATAGCTTCAGAAGCTGGTGACGAACCAACAGCTGATTTAATGATTGGATTTACAGCACATTATGAGAAAGCATTATGGATGATTAATGCATTACTAAAATAATTTAAGCTTAAATTAGAACTTAGACGATATAATATTGTCTAAGTTCATTTTTTATTGATATGTTTATAATTTCCAGCGTAAGCTTTATAAGAGAGTTTAAACATCTTCACTAGGAAAGGTCAAGAAAATAGCAAGTACGGTTTGGGAGGAGTAATTTTTTTGTTTATAGATTAGCTAAAGGTTTGGGCCGAATAACTATTCTTGAGTTCATTTCCTTTATTGAGGCTATGAAATGTAGTATTCTATCAGCAGAAAGATGTATTTTCCATTTATTTATTAGAATATAAAGTTTAGGATTATAGTTAACTAACTTTTGAAGTATTAACATCAACCCTTATTACTTTTTAGTGCATATTTTAAAGGTGCCCATAACGTGAAATCAGATTACTTTAAAAGAGATGGATGTAGAGCAACCTCATCGGACTGGATGAGTTCTATATTCATCTTTTTTGACACATTTTACCAGAAGAAATATTAAACAGCTATCGAGGTGTTCTACTGCTAAGTTTCAAGAGTATAGTAATAAACAGGAATTGTGTATTTTGCGTTATTTTTCTATGTAAATCTATTTAGGGTATAACCTATATGATTAAATTATTGTCAATTTTAAATTCAAAAAGGAAAAGGGTAAAAAAATGTTAGAACTTAAAAATATAAGGAAATCATATAGAACAAAAGCTTTTGTTCAACACGCATTAAATAAAGTTTCCATTGCTTTTAGAAATAATGAGTTTGTTTCGATATTAGGTGCCTCTGGTTCAGGTAAAACCACCATGCTAAATATTATAGGTGGACTTGATCGATATGATGAAGGTGATATCATTATTGAAGGGATTTCAACTAAGGAATATAAATCATCTGATTGGGATGCGTACCGGAATAGCCGGGTTGGCTTCATCTTTCAGAGTTATAACCTTATACCTCATCAAACGGTCTTGGCTAACGTTGAGTTAGCTCTAACGCTAAGTGGAGTCACTGCAAAAGAAAGAGAAAAACGAGCAATTGACGCGTTGAATGAAGTTGGACTTGGTGAACATATCCATAAACGACCTACTCAGTTATCTGGTGGCCAAATGCAGCGAGTGGCAATTGCCCGTGCGTTAATTAATGATCCAGAAATTGTTTTAGCAGATGAACCAACTGGTGCACTTGATAGTACAACGGCTGACCAAGTAATGGACTTGCTCGTTGAGATTGCTAAAGATCGATTAGTTGTAATGGTGACCCATAACCCAGAGCTGGCTAATAAATATACGAATCGGATTGTTGAACTAAAAGATGGAAAGATTATAGGCGATACTAATCCTTATACAATTAATGAGAAGAAGGCATCCGCCAGAGAAATAAAAGCAACTAAGACAAAAATGTCATTTTTGACAGCTGTTTCCCTCTCCATTAGTAATTTACTCACAAAGAAGGGGAGAACTTTTATCACAGCAGTTGCTGGGTCTATTGGAATCATTGGAATAGC
>LFRM01304720.1_pt1 | contig 11002 bp, 12 predicted proteins | sample 618341 | NCBI WGS metagenome assembly LFRM01 (sample SAMN03654438, study PRJNA283298) | anaerobic digester metagenome | isolation source: pool of bioreactors CSTR01a, CSTR02a, and CSTR03a thermophilic anaerobic... | place: Denmark: Kgs. Lyngby | collected 2014-05-21
AACCTGGCAAACGAAACGTCCCCTTGGCATGTTGGCATTTCCCAAAGGCATGCCGTCTTTACGCGTGCGATATTGACAGCGAAATACAAAATAAGTATAATCAAAGCTAGATTCTACAGAGGAGGTATACTATGGGCGCAGAATATGTTACACAATATATAAAAACTAATAGAACTTTCACTGCAATTCGAAAGTACGGATGGCTTTTTACTTTGTTGGTGGCCATAGGTGGTTTATTTGAACCGAAACTCGGCCTTCTCGTGATTTTTATTATGGCAGGCCTCATGACTACATCTTTCTTTAGCGGCAGGTATTGGTGCGGCAATATTTGTCCCCATGGCTCATTGTTTGATACATTATTATTGTCTATAAGCCGAAATAGTAAAATACCTGAGTTTTTAAAATCAAAGTATTTCATTCTGGGCTTTTTTGTATTCTTTATGTTTAATTTTTCAAGGAAAATATTAAGTGTGTTTAACCAGTGGGGAGTTTATGATTTTTTAGATAAACTCGGATTTGTTTTTGTATCAACATATTTAATGGTATTGATAGTAGGCGGCGCACTGGCTGTGTTTATTACTCCAAGGACCTGGTGCCAGTTTTGCCCCATGGGCACCATGCAGAAATTATCTTACAGCCTGGGAAAATTGGTTGGAGTGGCCGATAAGACCGAAACAAAAGTTACTATTTCCAATCCCGATAAATGTATTAAATGCGGCAAGTGTTCAAAAGTTTGTCCTTTCCAATTAACCCCTTATTTAGAGTTTGATGAAAACAATGAATTTAGCAATATAGAGTGCATAAAATGTGCTACTTGTATTGAAAATTGTCCGCTAAAGCTTTTATCACTGGCAAACAGAGAGGAAGCCATGTAGCAACAAGAGACCTTGTGCAGGGTCTACGAGAGGGGGACGTTTTCAATCTGGCAAACGAAACGTCCCCCTGCCAGGTTTTAGTCTCCGCCGAGGAGGTTTTTCAAGCCGCCTCCCAGGAGGTTGGATTCACTCTTGACTTTGCCACCGCCCTTTTTCCCGGCTGCATAGATGCGGTTGGCCACCCGGCTGAAGGGAAGGGATTGGAGCCATACCTGGCCGGGGCCTTCAAGAGTGGCCAAAAACAAGCCCTCACCGCCGAATAGGGCGCTTTGTAAATTGCTGGCAAATGTCACATCATAGTCTATATCTGCAGTCATCGCAACTAAACAACCGGTATCCAGCTTGAGAACTTCTCCGGCCTGAAGTTCTTTTTTGATAATCGTGCCTCCGGCATGGAGGAAGGCCAGGCCATCTCCTACCAGGCGCTGCATGATGAAGCCTTCTCCGCCGAATAAACCCGCACCCAGTTTCTTCTGGAAAGCTATTTCAATGGCAATCCCCTTGGCAGCACACAAGAATGCATCTCGCTGGCAGATAAGCTGGCCATCGCATTCACCGAGGTCTACGGGAATGACTTTGCCGGGGTAGGGAGCAGCAAAGGCTACAACTTTTTTACCGGAACCCATATTTGTGAAGGTGGTCATGAAGAGGCTTTCACCTGCGAGCACCCGCTTTCCGGCTCCAAGTACCTTATCCATGAAGCCTTTGCCCTTATCCCTGTCTGAGCCGTCACCGAATACCGTATCTGACCTAATGGCACTGTCCATGTACATCATGGCCCCCGCCTCGGCGACTACGGTTTCTTCCGGATCAAGGGAGATCTCCACAAACTGCATATCGTCACCGAAAATCTGAAAATCAATTTCATGAGCCCTTCGCATCAATAATTCCTCCTTTATTCTTAAAGTAATTCTATAAGTCTTGACTCGCTATGCGTTTCCTTCCTGTTGCCACAATGAGCCCTGCTGCAATTGCCAGGATCGCTGCACACCCGATGCCAATTTATAACGTTGAGTTAGAGGATTTATCGCGCCCTTCCTTTAGTAATTGAGCTATTTGCAATTGAAGGACCGCAAGGTTATGCAGTCCTTCAATTTCACACCTGTAATTCACAGCTCGTTCTGCTTTATACTTTTACTTAATCCTCATTATTCTGCTTGCTTGCCAATGGCGATGAACATGCTTTTGCCGGGTATGTCGTAGGAAAGATGAACCTTAATTTTTTCATTTGCGCCGGAATAAGATATCACTTCATTTGTGGTCATTTCAAAAGTATCCTTAGTAAAGTTCTTTTTGATATTCGCAAGGTAGTTTTCAAAAGCCCTTTGTTCTACTTCTTCAATAGCAATTGTGACAGTCTCCTCACTGCTCATAACAGCTTCAATCTTGCCGTCCCTGAACTCAGGGATGCTTTTGACCAAATCGTTATCCGGCCACTGCCCGCCACCGAACGTTAAGGAACCTTCTTTTCCTCCGATGGTTACCTTGTCTCCTTCTATATCAACCTTTTGGCCTGTTGCGCCTTCTATGATCTTTTCACCGATTGCCTCACCGATCTTGTTTTCGATCTTTTTTTTCACGCCGCATCCAGCTACCGAAAAAATGAGCGCCAACACAAGCAGCAGCACCAATAGCTTTTTCATGGCACACCTCCTTTGTTACTTTATTATGATCGACCAAGCCTTTGGCTTTCCGTCTACTTCAATTTATTAATTATTTACGTTATTGTAATCACCCAAGGGGTGATTAGGGTAAGAAAAGAGGGGTGATTTTTGGGGTGATTTATGATATAATATCTACGCTATAATTTATTAGAATATTTTAAATCGTAAAACTTGTCAAAAATTGTGGATTCCAATAGAAAGCTGTCGCAAGGGGGGGATTGCGATAGTAAAAGCGAAGCGGTTCTTAAGTGTTGTTTTGCTGTCTGTGAGTATGGCTCTTTTTTGTGGCTGTCAGGGTGACGATGATTTATTGGACCCCAGAAATCCCGTTACTTTAACCCTCTGGCATAACTATGGAGGGCAAATGAAAAATACGATGGATAAAATGATAGATGAGTTCAATGCAACCGTCGGAGCTGAAAAAGGCATCATAATCAACGTTACTTCCATATCCGGTTCTGCAAGCTTGCATGAAAAGCTGATAATGGCAGCATACGGGGACCCCGGAGCCCCGGAGCTTCCCGATATTAGTACCGCTTACCCGAAAACCGCTCTTATCTTGGCTGAAAAGGGGCTCCTCATAGATTTAGGGGAACAGTTCTCGGAGGAAGAACTGGCAGCGTACCTGCCTCGCTTTTTGGAGGAAGGTCGGATTAAAGATGGAAAGCTTTACGTTTTCCCAATAGCAAAATCTACAGAAGTGTTTTTTGTAAATAAAACGATATTTAATAAATTTGCCAGTGAAACCGGCATCGGTTTCAAAGATTTGGATACAATTGAGGGGATTATCAGGGCCGCAGAGAAGTATTATCAGTGGACTGACAGTCAAACTCCTGATATTCCCCATGATGGCAAGACGTTTTTTATGGTAGATTCCCTTTTCAATTTCACCCTCGTTGGCTGTAAACAATTGGCTTGTGACTTTATTAATGACAATCAAATTGACTGCTTTGTACCCGCATTTTCTAGGGTGTGGGATTGCTTTTATGAACCGGTACTCCGGGGATATGTTGCTATTTTTGACGGCTACAGCACGGACCTGATCAAAACAGGTGATATTGTGTGCTATACGGGTTCTACGGCGGGAGTGGCTTTCTTGCCTGCCAGGGTTACGTATCCGGACAACACGACAGAACCTACCGATTTTGCCATTTTGCCTTATCCAATCTTTGAAGGGGGTAAAAAAATCGCCGTACAGCGGGGGGCAGGTTTTTGTGTTTTAAAATCGACGAAAGAGAAAGAATATGCCGCCGGAATTTTTCTCAAATGGTTCACAAAGCCGGAACAAAACTTGAAATTCGTTCTTTCAACCGGATATCTTCCAGTTACCCTGGAGGCTTTTGACAGGATAATGGCCCAAGAGATAGAGGCCCCGACTGATGATAATATTAGGAAGCTTCTTGATGTGGCTGTTGAGATGCAGCAGAATTACGACTTTTACATACCGCCGGTATTTGAAGGTATCGACGCTCTTGAAAAGCAGTACGAGCAAAACCTAAAAAGAATTGCTAAAAGTTCAAGGTCGGAGTTTTTAAAGCTGATTCAATATGAAAATCCTGATACGGCATACAGCAAAGTCAGTGAAGGTGTTTTTGAGCAGTTTATCCATATGAAGCTTTAATACAGGATGGATAGTATGATACAAAAATCTGGTTTAAAACAAAGACTTAGAATAATAAGTAAAATGGGCAGGTCTATGCAGCTTAGACTTTTCTTGTTTCTGCTTGCTCTTGCAACAACCATGATTCTCGGAATTGTCGCGATTCTATTCGTAACCGGGACACTAACGGCCGGAATTAAGGAAAGCAGCAAATTCATGGAACGTGAATTAAATTATATTCATGACAATATTTATAAACAATTCGGCAGCCTTTCCGTCCTGGCCGTGGAGCTGTCGAGTGATTTGTCCAAAAGTATAGAAGCAAGCATGGCTGAAAGGGGATACGAAGTGACCGATATCAAAAATCATCCCGAACTCTTAGAAGGGCTGGTCAGCAGCGAATATCAGCGCATGCTGTTTTCCCTGGCCAAATCCAAAAGCAGCGGTGTGTTTCTCATTTTAAACACGACGTTCAATGACAAGTTAGAAAATGCCGATAATTCTAGAGCGGGACTATATATAAAAAATATGGAACCGAATATTATCAGTTCCAGCTCTCCTACTATAGTCCTTTTGAGAGGTTTTGCAAATATAGGTAGGAAAAACTCCATACCCCTTCACGTCCAGTGGAGTATGGAGTTTGATGTCAGTGACGCACCGTATTATCATATTCCCATGCAAGAGGCAAGCAAAAGCAAATTGCCTTTATCAAGGCTTTATTATTGGAGTCCTGCTGTTACATTACCCGGTTGTAGCGAAGAAGTCATGCTGTGCTCCGTTCCTTTGATTGATTCCAATGGAAATGTCTTCGGAGTGTGTGGCTTTGAAATAAGTGCAATGCTTTTTAAGCTCAGCCAAATGCCCGATAGCAGCAAATTTGCCCGCACCTTTTGTTTGCTCGCTCCGATCAAAGACGACATCATTGATAGCTCCGCGGCCTTGTATTCCGGAGGCTATCCTGCACAGAACTTAACTTTGAAGGAAGAAGATCTGCACATTGAAAAAAAGACGAACTCTCTCTTTTCATATGCTCAAGAGAGCGGCGACATCTTTGTGGGACTTCACCGACCTGTTCGTCTATATCCTGAAGACTCCGCCTTTGCCAAGCATAAGTGGATATCAGCTATAATGATACCTGCCGAGGACATCAAGTACTCCTTAACCCGTTTTAATTTACAATTAGCTTTTTTGCTCATGCTGCTAATGATTTTAGGGGCAGTAATATCATTTTTCCTAAGCAGACAGTATTTAAAACCGATCGTTGACGGCATAGATATGATCAAGGCAAAGGGGCTTAAAGGACCACCAAGGACTAATATTCCAGAGATAGATGACCTTATTGAGTTTCTTTCTATGCACAATGAAAAAATCCAGGAGCAAAAAGATGATACGCTTGCATCGGAAGTCCTAGACAAGTTTTTGGAAAACACAAAAACCCTTTCACCGGCAGAAAGGGCGGTCTTCGACCTTTATGTTGAGGGGTACAATGCCAAGGAAATTTCCGAGAAACTCTGTCTCAGCATCAATACAATCAAGACCCACAACAAGCGCATCTATATGAAACTAAACGTAGCTTCAAGGAAGGAATTACTATTATACGTACAAATGCTTAAAGAAGCAGGGAGGGAGCCCTGACAGTTCTTAAATCTTCACCCATTTACTATTTCTGCCCCTACCGGTAGAATGAATGATGTTCTTGTCTTTAAGATCTCTCAAAACCCTTCTTATTGTTCCGTCATCGGTATCGGGAAATTTTTCCCTGACATCGGATATGCTAAACTCAGCCGGAAAGCTATCCAATATTTCCATTCTTATATCAAAGTATATTCCGCCTCGGAAGTTAGAAGATGGCTCGTAATTCTCTATCTGTTCAGCCACCATTCCGGGCAGGCCATCGTTTGCATTAGATACTATAGCTTCAAAAAACCTCAAAGTCCATTCATTTGCCAGCTTTCTGTTCCCAGCAAATACGATGTTTATTTTAGGATGCAGAGCGGAAAGTTCAGCCAAGGCCTTGGCCATAAATGAAGGTGTATAAAACATTAATTTATCTGGATTTAAAAAATCAGAATAATTGGCTTCCACAACAAGTGCTGTGTGGGCATATGCCTCAAGTTCGCACAACTTTTGGTGTAAAATAGGAAGATTTGCGATTTCAGTTCTTAAGTTATCAAAGGTTTTCCTTTCCACGACAGCTATGATTCCATCATCCCTTAATAGGGCGTAGTCACCTGCATCCAGAGCTTTTCTCTCTACGGTACAGTCCTTGAATTTCCAGGGATATTTTTCATTGACATCTATCAAAATATGAATCCCGAAATCCCCTTGAGCTGCAAGTTTCACTCTGGGTTTTCTTTCTTTTAAACCCTGTTGGGTTCTCCAAAAGATTTGTTCGTATTCGCCTTCTTTTTTCTTATATTTTTTCTTCAAAAATAAAAAGTCGCACCTTTTGTTAATAGGCCGATCTAGGACTACGGAGATGCGCTTTCCGTAGCGACTTAGGTTGATTATTGGCACCCGCTCGACCTCTTCGATAGTCTTTGTTCCATCGCCAGGATCTCTCAAACAAAAAATATGAGTTCCAGCACCTGGCCATCTGTTTTGGACCCTAAGCCGCAAAAGGGTGTCTTCACCTTTTTTTATGCTGAGCAAGTAAGGGAACTTTTCATTATCTGTGCTTTCAATAATCCACCATAGAGAAGCCATCATTAGTCTCCTTTAAAGGTTTTGTGTAGTTAAATTATAGCGCATCGACCTGGCAGGGGGACGTTTCGTTTGCCAGGTTTTTCAACCTGGCAAACGAAACGTCCCCCTGCCAGGTCCGCGTTTAGCAGCAGTTCTTGTAGCGGGCCAAGATTCCTTCCAGCATTCTGGCGTGTCTTGCTTCGTCTTTGGCGGTTTCGTTGAAGTAATCCCTGGCGGTTTCGAGGCCTACGTCGGCGGCTTTGTCGGCGGCCTGTTTTTTATCCTTGTTTGAAGCGATTTCGCCCTCCAGCATCATCTTTATGTTTTCAAATAGGTCTTCCTGGATCATGCCGTTTAGCTCCGCAAATCTGGCGGCGTGCTCGGCTTCGTCCCAGGCGATGGATTTTAGGACTTCCGCAATTTCCGGATAGCCCTGGCGCTGGGCAAGTCTGGCCATGGCCAGGTAAATACCCGCTTCTTTTGTTTCACCAGTAAAATTCTGCCTTACAGCTCCCTCAAGTGGCGTGCCCTTGGTTTCTCCAATCTGGTTTTCTACCACAAGCTTTATTCTTTCCATATTATACCTCCCTCTTTTAATGTTCTCATGTTTTTATCGGCAATTAATTATTGCTGGCTGCTTCTTTCCAACGATTAAAGGCTTCCAAGATTTTATCGGCAACAGCTTCATCCGCATCCCTGATATTATTCAGGTAGATTAAGACGCTGCCCTTGTATTCCTGGGCCTGGCCAAGGAGTATAATTTCCAGGGCGCTTCTTATAATATTAATAATGCAGGCTTCGTCGTGGTAAAGGTTGCAGTTTCTGCACTGATTTAATAAAAAACCTATAGTATCTGCAACGTCCACTTCATCATAAAATCTTGTATCGTAATAAGGTAGGTTTTCAACACCGCCATCTATAAATTCCGTATTATCTTTAAGAGAAGTGGTGAGCATCTTTTTACAATATCCGATCAAGCAATTGTCCATGTCGCATGCACCGCACTGGGCTTCTCCCAAGCAGCACTTTGAAACTGCATTTATCAAGGCTTCAATATCTACATTCATACCCTTTCTCCTTCCCAAAAGGCTAAAATAATAATCGCACATCATAATGATAAATATTCTTAATATAAATATAAATAAACTGGAATCTAAAGTCAAGCTTTCTGTTGTAATACAGTTAATTATGCATGATTTTTAGGCAAAATGAGTAAAATAAAGGGGACAAATACAGAATATTCCTTATAACTCAATTTTGACAAATTAATAGTAAAGTATTAAAATATTAATTAGTATGTGAACTGTAAATGACAATGTTTGCACTAATGTATACTTGACAAATTGCATACAAGTATGTTATTATTTTTTCGTTATGTTCACCTACAAAAAATAATAAATTAATTTAAAGGGGGATTAATCATGAGTAAAAAAGTGTTAGCCCTAGCACTTGCTGCTGTGCTAATCCTGGTGATGCTGGCCGGCTGTGGCGGAGGAAAAAGCACTCCTGCACCGGAAAATGGTGGGGAGGAAGAAGAGGCAAAACCACAGGAGCAAATATTCTTGAATATTGCCACGGGCGGAACGGCCGGGACCTACTATCCATTAGGCGGAGCACTCTCTGAAATTTGGAATAAGAACATACCCGGAGTCAATTCTACAGCTCAAAGCACGGGTGCATCAGTTGCAAATATCAACCTGTTGAAGGAAGGCAAAGCCGATATCATCATGGTTCAAAATGACATAACTTATTATGCGGCAAATGGCGTGGAGCTTTTTGAAGAGAAATATGAGGACATAAGGGGCCTTGCCATTTTGTATCCCGAAACAGTTCAGTTGGTCACTCTAGCAAACAAGGGAATCAATTCCGTTGCTGACCTCAAAGGCAAGAGAGTTGCGGTAGGCGCGGCAGGAAGTGGCGCTGAGGCTAATGCAAGGCAGATTCTTAATGCTGCAGGAATTACTTATGACGACATTACTGAACAGTACCTATCCTTTGCAGAAGCTTCCAACAACCTCAAAGACGGCAATGTCGATGCAGCTTTTTTAACTGCAGGATTCCCCACAGCAGCCGTTACGGATATAGCGGCTCAGCATAACCTACAATTGATTTCCTTAGATGATGATTTAATCGAAAAACTGATGAATGAATATCCATATTATACAAAAATTACTATACCTGCTGGCACCTACAGCGGTGTAGATGAAGATATCCAAACCGTTGCTGTTCAGGCGATGCTGGCAGTAAAAAGTGACATGGACGAGGATCTGGCTTACAACCTCGTAAAACAGATGTATGACAATCTTGATAGAATTAAAGCAGCTCACTCTGTAGGTGAACTTATAAAACCTGAAACAGGCACCGAAGGTATGCCTATAGAACTTCACCCAGGCGCCCAGAAGTATTTTGATGAGCTATAATAAAGGAGGTAACTGAGCATTGGAGCAATCCAATGCTCAGCTTTTATGAAAAAATCTTTAAAATTTTTTGCAATACTGGTCACAGCGGCATTGCTATTTTTTTTTGTTAATTATAGACTAGTAAATACGAAGGTTTTAATTATAGAAGCTGAAGGGAAGAATATCAAAAAAATAATCGCGGTTCCACAGAAAAAATTCACAATAAGTTTTATACACTCGGTGCAGAAAACACCTGTATACGAGGTCTTTGAAATATGCGAGGACAACAGGTTAATCCTAACGGAAACCACTTACTCTTCTTTGGGAGTGGGGCTCCCTTTTACGGAAGAAGAGGGGAAGTTTACAAATGAACAGGGCAAGTTCAAGCTGACAGGCATGAATAGAGAATTTACTTCCATTCCCATACTGGTTTCGCCTATTCCAAAGCATACCATTATCGTTGGAGAAAATACTTATCCCTTACTGTCTATTGTGGACCCGGATGACCTTGTGAAAATTACGGCTGCTGACAGGTGGATACTTGGAAGGCGTAACAATTTCACGATGGAAGGGACTGAGTGAGAAATGACGGAAATCAAAGATAACGAATTTGAACAAGCAGAAGTGGTAAGTGAAGAGTTTCTTCGAAAAGTTGACAAGGAGTCAGATTACCGAGTTTTAACTGGCTTTTTTGCTAAACTAATAGCCGCTATTGCAATAACCTTTTCTGTATTTCAAGTTTACACCGCAGCTTTTGGCACTCTAGACGCCATGTTGCAAAGGGCCATACACCTTGCCTTTGCCTTATGCCTGATATATCTCCTGTATCCGGCAAGAGTTAGTTGGCCGAGAGACAAGATACATCCCATCGATGTCGTCTTTGCCATCTTAGGGGCTGCAGCGCCACTGTACATCGTTGTATTTTACAAGCAGCTGGTAATGAGAGCGGGTCTTGTCACTACTACCGACTACATCGTTGGAATCATAGCTATACTTTTAATACTTGAAGCAGTTAGAAGAGTGGTAGGTATACCCATGGTGTGTGTGGCAATATTGTTTTTAGTATACGCCCTTTACGGAAGGCAGCTTCCGGGCGTCCTTGCTCACAGGGGAGCTGATCTTCCAACCCTGGTCCAGCATCTCTTTTACACCACTGAGGGAATCTTTGGCATACCCCTGGGTGTGTCATCAACCTTTATATTCCTTTTTATTCTGTTCGGTGCTTTTTTGGAGAAAACCGGCTTGGGCCAGCTTTTCATAGATCTTTCTAATGCCGTTGCAGGCTGGGCGGCAGGAGGGCCGGCCAAGGTAGCAGTTATAGCATCTGCCCTGGAAGGAACCGTATCGGGAAGCTCCGTGGCAAATACGGCAGGTTCGGGNNACCGGAGGTCAGCTTATGCCCCCTATAATGGGTGCAGCAGCCTTTCTCATGGCAGAATTCATAGGGCTACCTTACTTTAGAATAGTAACGGCTGCCATAATCCCCTCACTCTTGTACTATTTTGGAGTGTGGACTCAAGTTCACTTTGAGGCTAAGCGCTTAGGCCTTAGGGGAATGTCTCGAGATGAGCTGCCAAAGATTGGCGATGTGCTTAAGGAGAGGGGCCATCTTTTAGTTCCACTTATTGCATTGATATACCTTTTAGCAAAGGGTTATACTCCAATGAGGGCAGCCCTTGTTGCAATAGTACTTACAATAGGATGTGCCATGCTAAAGAAAAATACCCGCATCAGCTTTTTTGATATTGTTGAGGGACTGGAGAAAGGTGCCAGAGGTGC
>LFRM01070370.1_pt1 | contig 11000 bp, 7 predicted proteins | sample 618341 | NCBI WGS metagenome assembly LFRM01 (sample SAMN03654438, study PRJNA283298) | anaerobic digester metagenome | isolation source: pool of bioreactors CSTR01a, CSTR02a, and CSTR03a thermophilic anaerobic... | place: Denmark: Kgs. Lyngby | collected 2014-05-21
AGCTCCTGTGCTATAAGTGACGAAGCTTTTGATCCAGCAGCCTGGGGCTATGATTGCACTGTTACCTATGATGCTTTAGGCGGTACAATTAACACTAGGGGAGTTCGAGAGACATATTATATGACGAATTCTTATCTATTTAAGCCTACAGGAACAACCAATATGCTGATAGAGCCTGTTAAAGATGGTTTTATTTTAGCAGGGTGGTATACAGCCAAAGAGGATATATTAGATAAGGATGGCAAAATTACTGGGTACTCATTTAGAACAGAGGACAGATGGGATTTTCAACTTGATCGCGTGCAGGAAGATATGACTCTTTACGCAAGATGGGTCTCGCAGGGTAGAGTAGAATATGTCGATGCTGAAACCAATGAAGTAAGATTTGAAAAAAATATTACAGCTGATTCTCCAGTTCAGCCTTTATCGGGTGCTGTTCAAAATCTAATAGCAAAGAGCGGATACACTTTTTATGGCTATTTCCAGGATGAAGCTGGCACAATACCTTATGACTTTACTAATTATGTCCATCAGAATTTGATACCTACAAATGCAGAAGTGTATGGGCAAATATATGAGAAATACCCACAATATTTTAATAAGATAGAATATGTAGCACCTTCTGACGAAGAAGAAATACCTGCGGAGGAAGATACTTCATACTTATTCTTAAATATGTTGGGTTACGAGTTGACAACAGATGATGAGACTGCACTGGGACAAATTCGTGAATATAAAGATGAAATATACGAAGATGCTATTAACTATTATGCAGAGAATACAGACGATACCATTATTTATTTGAAGTATCAACAAGGTAGCTTTGTCCATGTTTCAAGTCCTAATGACTTGAAGCGAGGTAATAGCTATGGTTTCTATCCAACGGATACCTCGGGCAATCCCATCGAAGGCTATGTTATTTCAAAAGATATCGACTTTAGTGGAATCATTCTAGAAACTAGCGATGAATTTACTGGACAGATAAGTGGAAATGGATTTACCTTGAAAAATATAACTATCAGGGAAAATAGCAGAAAAATCGACAATGACAAGAGCAAAACTTTAGGCTTGTTCCAATCATTGAATGGTGCCCGTATCGAAGACCTTAACTTCGAGGATATGAATGTAACCATGAATGTTAACTCTGGTATTCCCGTAACAGTGGGTGCTCTTGCTGCGGATGCACGCAATACTGAGCTAAGGAACGTTCATTTTACCAATTTGACAATTGATACTGGTAGGGGTGATGACGGAGTAGCTACATACAAGGTCGGTGACTTGTTTGCTACACAGACAAACACCAAGCTTGAAAATGTAAGTGGAACCAATATTACCGTTAATGCTTCTGAATCTGCGCAGTTGGAATTGATGCTTGAACAAGAGGAAGTTGAAGTTACAGAAGACACAGTATCAGAGATTGAGGAAGACCAGGAAGATTCAACTGAAGCAGACAATTAAGCTTGATACATAAGTTAATTTTAGATTATATATAAAAAAAGCTACGTTATTAACTACGTAGCTTTCTTCTTTTATTCACCATCTGCAGTTTTCTTAAGGGAATTCAATTTAGCAACAGAAAGCATTAGCTTGATTCTGTTTTCCTGATTGATGCGCGTAGCGCCAGGGTCATAATCTATTGCTACAATGTTTGCATTTGGATGATTTTCTTTAATCTTTCGAATCATACCTTTACCAGATATATGATTAGGCAGGCATCCAAAAGGCTGAGTACAAACTATGTTTTCTACTCCGGAATTTACCAACTCCAACATTTCTGCTGTCAACAACCAACCTTCTCCCATTTTTGTACCAGTTCCAATATACCCTTTTGTTAATGACTTGATATGGTCAAAGGATGCAGGTGCTTTAAAACAGTCCTGTGTTTTTACAGCATCGATTAGGATTTTCTGCATCTTAAGCAGGTATCTAGTTAGTATATTAGAGAATATAGAAGCTATCTTTTTACTTCCGTACAATTTGTAATCCGTAGCCCCATTATCGGTACTATAGATAATGAAATCCAACAGTCCAGGTACTTCTACTTCAGCACCTTCCTGTTGTAGGAACTCTTCAAGATTATTATTTCCAAGAGGTGAGTATTTTACATAAATTTCGCCTACTACTCCAACCTTTATTTTATCTGACTTTACTACAGGAATAGCAGCAAATTCCGCAGCAATTTGTTCCATATTACTCTTGACCTTTCGATTGTTCAATATGCTCCTTGCGCTCAATTCGTTACTTAAGCGTGCTATCCATTGCTCTGTCAACTTATCTGCATCTCCCTGATTTATTTCATAGGGGCGTGTTTGATTAGCCAAAAGCATAAGAATGTCTCCATAAAGAACTGCATACACAAACTGGATGAGCATGCTCAAGGTGATTTTAAATCCTGGATTTCTCTCCATAAAATTTAAGTTAAAGGAGACTACAGGGATATCCTCCATATTATTTTTCTCTAATGCTTTACGTAGTAGGTATATGTAATTAGAGGCTCTACATCCGCCTCCGGTTTGGGTGATAATCAATGCAAGCTTGTTTCTATCATATTTTCCACTTTTCACAGCATCCAGTAGCTGACCAATTACTAACAGAGCAGGGTAACAGGTATCATTGTGGACATTTTGCAGTCCTTCATTCACAATCTGAGGGTGTGTAGTATCTAGGAGCTTCATCTTATATCCAAACTTTAACATTATTATTTCCAAAAATCTCATATGAATAGGTAGCATCATAGGACATAAAATGGTGTATTCCTTTTTCATCTCTTTAGTAAATAAAAGCCTTCCATTTTTCGCGTATTTTAATTCGCTCATATAAAGGTCCTCCTATAATGAAATAGCTGCAATTAGGCTACGAAGGCGAATCTTAGCTGCACCTAAATTGTTAATTTCATCTATTTTAATCTGTGTATATAGCTTATGCTTCGATTCTAAAATTTCTCTAACCTCGTCGGTTGTTACTGCATCCAGGCCACAGCCGAAAGATACCAGCTGAACTAATTGCATATTATTGTGCTTGGCTACATAATGGGCTGCATTGTATAATCGGGCATGATAGGTCCATTGATTTAGAACACGTACTTTCCTTTTTTTCTCCAAGTGGCTAACACAATCCTCAGATATAATTACCAAGCCAAAGGAGGTTATCAGCTGATCCATTCCATGGTTAATTTCTTGGTCAATATGATAAGGTCTACCAGCAAGAACAATTACAGTATGGTCATTATCTTCAGCATATTTTATAGCCTTTTTACCATAATCCCTAACATCGTCCATATACTGGAAATACTCATGGTAGGCTTTTTTGGTAGCTTTACGAGTTTTTCGTTCAGGTATACCGAACATCTCTCTTAAGTAAGCTGATATTTTTTTTAGAAATTGCCTTGAATCACTTAGAGAGAAATAGGGGTATAGGAAATTCACTTCATCTAGACTGGACATATTTGCTTTAATCAGCTCTGGATAATAAGCAACTACTGGACAGTTGAAGTAATTATCACCTGTTTCTTCGTCAAAATTGTAGGTCATACAGGGATAAAAAATAGTCTTTATACCTTGTTCCAAAAGTAATTCTATATGTCCATGGATTAACTTAGCGGGATAACACACGGTGTCAGATGGAATTGTATGCTGACCTTTTGAATACACTTCCTTTGATGAATTACCGGATATAACTACCTCAAATCCCACCTCAGATAGCAGAGTGTGCCAGAATGGTAAGTTTTCATACATATTGAGCCCCATAGGGATACCGATTTTGCCTAAAGGTGCATCTTTTCGAGGTTGATATTTTTCTAATCGCTCTAATTTAAAGCGATAGGCATTAGGAAGCTCGTTTTTCTTGTTGTTACCTAGAGGAAATTCACAGCGATTCCCAGAAATATATCTTTCGCCACCTGAAAATCGATTTATTGTAAGATTACAACGATTAGTGCATCCTTTGCATTGCGTAGCCTTTGCAGTATGCTCAAAGTTTTTGAGTTCTTCTGGATTCAAAATAGATGATTGCTCTAGTTTGAGACTTTTAGCATATAAGGCTGCACCATATGCACCCATAAGAGCAGCTATTGGTGGTCGGGTAACCTTTTTACCCGTTTCCAGTTCAAAGCTACGCAAAATAGCGTCATTTAGGAAGGTGCCACCTTGTACTACTATGTTATCACCTAGTTCATCGGGAGAGGAGACTCGAATTACCTTATATAGTGCGTTTTTAACGATACTAACAGCTAAACCTGCTGCTATATCAGTTACTTCTGCACCATCTTTTTGCGCTTGCTTAATTGATGAATTCATAAATACTGTGCATCGAGATCCAAGGTTTACAGGATTCCTTGCACGCAAACCAAGCTCTGCAAATTCAGCTATGGGATACCCTAGAGCTTGTGCGTAGGTATCAATAAAGGAACCGCATCCTGAGGAACATGCTTCGTTTAGCATAATAGAATCTACTGCATTATTCTTAATTCTAAAGCATTTCATATCTTGACCGCCAATATCTAATATAAAATCCACCTTAGGATCATAGAAATGGGCAGCTAAATAATGGGCAATGGTTTCAACAATGTTGCCGTCTAAATGAAAACCCTGCTTAACCAATTCTTCACCATATCCTGTGGAAGCGCTGGCTCTTATGTTTATTCGATTAGCTCCCAGGCGATATATATTCTCCAGATGAACCTTTACTATTGGGATAGGTTCTCCATAGTTTGACTGATAAAATTGATACAGGATATCCCCTTCTGGTGTAATCAAGACTAACTTAATTGTAGTAGACCCTGCATCAATTCCAAGGTATGCATCACCTTCGTATGTATTTATATCAATATACTTTACCTTGTTTTCACTATGCCTTTTATTGAATAATTGAAATTCTTCTTCATTCTCAAATAAAGGGGGGAGAGATTCTATAGCATGTTCCAGATTGATTGCTTCATGAAAGCGGCTGTCCATTTCTTGGTAGTCCATTAATTGACTTTGATTCTTACTATATAAAGCTGCACCTAAGGCAACATAATACTCTGCATTTTCTGGGAAAATGGCATGCCTAGAATCCAATTTCAATGTCTCTATAAAGCGTTTCTGAAGCTCTACCTGAAAAGTTAGAGGGCCGCCAAGGAAGGCAATTGTGCCTTTAATATCTCGGCCTTGTGCCAGTCCGGCTATGGTTTGATCAACTACAGCCTGATAGATACTTGCGGCTATATCGGTTTTGTTAGCCCCTTGATTTAGTAGAGGCTGTATATCAGACTTGGCAAATACACCACAACGAGAAGCTATATCATATATTTTCTCATGCTGGGAGCTGAGCTCGTCTAACTCATTTAGTGACACGTTCAGTAGGGAGGCCATTTGATCAATAAAAGCTCCTGTACCACCTGCACAGCTTCCGTTCATTCGCTCCTCTGAGCCACCTGTTAGAAAGAGTATTTTTGCGTCTTCGCCACCTAATTCAATAACTACATCGACATCGTCTAAATAACTTTCAACAGCTATCCGAGTAGCAAAAACCTCCTGTACAATACCAAACCCCGCGTCCTTAGATAAACCAAGGCCAGCAGAACCTGTAATTGCAAGTTTCAAACTGTTGCCTTGTAGCATATTTTCTAGTCCGTCAATTAGTTCTGTTGTGGTCTCTCTGACCTTAGCGAAGTGTCTTCCATAGTGCTTATATAAAATATTATTATTTTCGTCCAACACTACAACTTTAACTGTAGTGGAACCGATATCTATTCCAATGTATCGTTCCATTTATCCACCTATTCTATTTGTAAAGATATATATATAAACTTGATGCTTTTGCATTTGTATATACATAACATTATAACCTGCATAGCAAATAGAATCAAGTTGCACACAAATGGTTGATTAAAGGGTAAGAATAATGATATTATGGTTTTAAATCAAATAACGAAGGGAAGGGATTTACTATGAGCTATGAGTTTATAATAAGTGGCTTTGCTGATGAAATTGATGCGAATTTAAATGTACAGATGGATGTTTTGGATCAGCTTGAAATCAAATACATCGAAATGCGCGGGGTTAACGGTAAAAATCTTACGGATTACACCCTAAATGAAGTGAAAGAGATTAAAAAACAGTTAGATCAAAGAGGATTTAGATTGTCTGCTGTAGGTTCGCCTATTGGTAAAATAGGTATTAATGACGATTTTGCTCCTCACCTGGAAAAGTTTCGCCACACGCTGANNTCCTCACCTGGAAAAGTTTCGACACACGTTGAAAATAGCAGAAGTCATGGACACAAAATACATAAGAATGTTCAGCTTCTTCATACCTAAAGGAGAAGATCCTGCACAATATCGAGACGAAGTGTTAAACCGCTGGAGAGCATTTTTGGAAGCGGCTGAAGGAACTGATATAACATTACTACATGAGAACGAAAAGGATATTTATGGTGATACCCCTGAACGCTGTTTGGATTTAGTGGAGAGTCTGAATAATGAATCTTTTAGATTAACCTTTGATCCTGCTAATTTTGTTCAATGTGATGTAGAGGTTTATCCCAAAGCATTTGATATGCTGAAGGATCATATTGAGTATATGCACATAAAAGATGCGTTGTCTGATGGACATCAAGTAGTACCTTCTGGTCAAGGGGATGGTAAGATTAAAGAAGTACTAGATACTCTGAGAAAAATGGGATATCAAGGATTTCTATCTTTGGAACCTCATCTCGGCAACTTTGTAGGCTTTGCTGATTTAGAGCCTGGTACTGTAGGTTCAGATATGCCTGAAGGAGGAGCCAAGCAGTTTTCCATTGCAGTTCATGCCTTAAGGCAGTTGTTGTAGGAATATATGTCCCTCTGTTTTCATATATTGAACAGGGGGACAACTTGTTCTCCTAGTTAATTATCCAAAGGGGGAAAAGACATGCCTAGACCTGAGACTCTTAGCTACGCTTTAAACAAAAAGACAGACAAGTTGTTAAAAGCACACCGCTACAAAGGTAGAGGCATGACCATAATGATACCCACAGGAGCTGTAGCTGGATTGCTTTGGGTATACTTTTTAGGTAACATGGATCGTTATCTAAGTGATTGGTTGTCTTTTTTTAATGATAATACAAGTACAATCTCTAATGTGTTAACTCCTTTAGAAGGATTCTATATTTATGTGTTGTTTATAGTTAGCCTACTATTTGCTTGCGTTTATATAGTGTGGAATAAGCACAATGAAAAGTTCAAGAAATATAAAAGTGAAATTTTAGAAATTTTGACTGCTGAAACATGTCAGCATAGAAGTCCTTGTTCTTGTAAGGATGATTATTGCTTTTGGTTGGAACAGGAGAAGGGTGTAGACTTATTGTAAAAACATTTAATATTTTCGTAATAAATTAATTTTTAAAGCAGGAATACTCCCATTTGTGTCGAATAATTTTAAAGTGTAACAGTTTTGAAAAAACTGAAACAATATTGTAATAATTCAAGGGGTTCTGGGAGGTTCCAAAATGAAACGTGGCAAAGTAGTGATTTCACTATTAATATCTATAATATTAATATCATCAACGGTATCGTTTACCATATTCAGCCAAAATGAAGCGACATCATACAATATGTATGTAAATAATAAAAGTGTCGGTGTGGTAAAATATGCAGCCAAAGGGCTCGTTTTTTATGATAATGCAATGAAGCATATAAGCCAACAATATCCCGATGATGCAAACATACTATCAGAGGTTCATTTCAAGGAGGCTACAGAAAATATTACAGAATTTACAGACGAATCTGAAATTGCCGATGCCATTGGAAAAGCAATAGAAGTTTTAAGCCCTGCATATGCAATCCTTATCGAAGGAGATACTATCTGCTATGTCCGAACAGTTGAGGAAGCAGAGCAACTGACTGGCTACATAAAGAAACCTTTCATTGAAGCAGTTGAATCCACTGGTAGTCAGCTGCAAAAGGTAGGGTTTTTAGAGAAGGTAGAATTTGACTTAGTAAATGTTGATTTTCAAGAGATTATAAGCGTTGATGAGGCTCTTCCCTTACTTTCGCAGAGCAGTGAATCAGTAGTTGAACACTTAGCTTCAAGTAGTGATACCTTATGGGATTTAGCTATCAAGAACAACATGAAGGTAGAAGAAATTCAAGCTCTCAACCCCGATCTAGATCCTACAAAGATCAAAGAAGGAGACACAATTGTCCTTTCAGGGGAAAAGAAGCGCTTAAATGTTAAAACTGAAGAAGCTCAAAGCTATTTAGAGGATATTCCTTTTGAAGTTGAAGAACAAGAGGATAATACCCTTCTAAGAGGAAGTACCAAAAAAGTTCAAGAAGGCAAAAAAGGTAAGAAAGAAATAGAGGCACTTATTGTTCGCGAAAATGGAATAGAGATCCATCGTGAAATCATTAAAGAAACCGTATTAGAAGAGCCGGTCAATGAGATAGTTGCCATTGGTACAAAAAAACCAGTAGCAACTCCTAAGCCAACACAAACCCCATCAAGGTCTGGTTCTACAAATAGTACACCAAAACCTACAAAGAAACCTAGTTCTACTCCAGCTCCAACAAAAAAGCCAGTAGAATCTACACCTGCGCCATCTAAGACGGATCCTACCCCAGCGCCCACCACTAAGCCAGAGTCTTCAGTTCCTAGCACAAGCAAAGGGGTTACAGGACAGGATATCGTTGATTATGCAAAAACGCTTCTTGGGAAAAAATACGGTAGAAGTAGTAGAGGAGAACAGACTACTGGTCCTGATTCATTTGATTGCTCTGGATTTACTGTCTATGTATATAAGCATTTTGGAATAAAAATCAATAGAATGGATCAATACAAAATAGGTAAATCTGTTGCAAAAGAAGATATGATACCTGGTGATATCATTTCATTCAAGGATCCAGGACATGTAGGTATTTATATTGGAAATGGTGATATGATACATGCCTCATCCACTGAAGGAAAGGTCGTAATAAAAAGTATAAACACAAAAAATTACATAAGGCGATACAGGGGATCGAATAGAATCATTAATTAACAGATGTGGTAGACGATTCTGTCTCTCTAATCCTAGCTCGGCAATATGTTCGGGCTTTTTTCTATAATCAAAGCACTGTACATTATAAGATTATTTTTATTTCATACTGTATTATCAATGATTGTAGTTCTTCTGTAAATAATTTAATATTTTTGTAATAAATTTAATATTACAAGGAGGAATACTCCAACTTGTGTCGAATATGATTTATAGTGTAATAGTTTAGAAAAAATTGAAACACATTTGTAATATTAAAAAGAGGTTCTGGAGGGTTCTAAAATGAAGCGTGGCAAAGCTGTGGTTTCACTGATACTATGCATAGTTATACTTACATCATTGGTATCATTTACCATGTTTAGCGAAAATGAATCAACTGCATACAATATGTATGTAAATAATATTGATGTAGGTATTGTCAAATATGCTGCCAAAGGTCTAGCTTTATATGACAATGCTATGAATCAAATTAGCAAACAATATCCTAAGGATGTAAGTATTCAATCTGAGGTTCATTTCAAGGAATCAATTGGAGGTTCAGCATTAACTAGTGAGTCACAAATTGCAGATGCCATTGGTAAGGCCATTACAATACAAAGCCCAGCCATTGACATAAGTGTAGATGGTAACTCCATTTGCTATGTACGAACATTGGAAGAAGCCGAGCAACTGACAGATATCATTAAGAAACCTTATATGGACGAGATAACATCGTCAGATAGTCAGCTCTTAAATATAGATTTCTCCGAAAACGTGCAGTTCGATTCTGTACAAGTAGACTTTAAAAATATTATAAGCGCTGATGAAGCTCTTGTTTTACTTCAACAGGCCAATGAAGACATTGTTGAACACATTGCTTCAGATGATGATACACTTTGGGATTTAGCACAAGAAAACAGCATGAAAGTCGAGGAAATTCAAGCTCTTAATCCAGATTTAGACCCTGGAAAGATAAAAGAAGGCGATATTATTGTTCTTTCAGGAGAAAAGAAGCTATTAAACATTGTGACGGAAGAAACTTTAAGCTATGAAAGCAAAATCCCATATGAGACAGAAAAAAAGAATGATAATACTCTTTTAAGGGGAAATACCAAGACAGTTCAGAAAGGCGAGGATGGCAAAAAGCAAGTAGAGCTTGTCATAGTTCGCCAAAATGGTAAGGAAATAAGTCGTGAAATCATAAAAGAGACAGTTCTAGAAGAACCTGTAAAAAAAATAGTGGCCATAGGAACTAAAAAGCCCGAACCAAAAGTAACTACCTCTAGATCTAGTTCATCTAAGAGTTCCTCTAAATCGACTATATCTGTAAGTGGAGTTACAGGCCAGGATATCGCTAATTATGCACAGACACATTTGGGCAAGAAATATGTAAGAGGAGCCGATGGTCCTAACTCATTCGACTGCTCAGGTTTTACTGTATATGTATATAGGCACTTTGGAATTTCTATTGATCGAATGGGTCAACGTAATCAAGGTATGCCAGTTTCAAAGGCAGATGCACGACCTGGTGACATCATCTGTCTCCCTGGTCATGTAGGAATTTATGCTGGTAACGGTCAGATGATTGATGCTGCAAATAGCAGAAAAGGTGTAGTAAAAAGAAAGATATACTCCAGTAACTATGTTGTACGCAGGATAATTAATTAAGCTTCGCAAAGTGAACTCGTTTTACCTCTAACAAAACATCGAGACAGCTCGGCAATATGCCTGGGCTGTTTTTTATTCCCGAAAAAAAGCTCATTATTATATTGTTTTGTGTGAAGCGTAACATCCTTCGGACTTTTGACTTCTTTGATTGAAGCCAAGGGCTTCGATATGCTATAATATATACAGCTAATGTAGCAAAGTCACAGGACTTTGCGTTTATGTATATATTGAAACGGTATGAAGTAAGCCGATTCACGGCTTACATTTATGTTTTAATAAAGAAGAGAGCAAGAAACTATTAAGGATTAATTTATCCAATGGCAGGATGATGACTGTGCAAAAGAAACTTTCAAAAAAAT
>LFRM01086720.1_pt1 | contig 10997 bp, 10 predicted proteins | sample 618341 | NCBI WGS metagenome assembly LFRM01 (sample SAMN03654438, study PRJNA283298) | anaerobic digester metagenome | isolation source: pool of bioreactors CSTR01a, CSTR02a, and CSTR03a thermophilic anaerobic... | place: Denmark: Kgs. Lyngby | collected 2014-05-21
CTTAGGGTGACAAAGTCATTTGTCTCTCAACAGTGACAATATCATTTGTTCTTCATAATAAAGATGACCAGGAAATAAAACATCTTGAGTTTAAAGATGATACAATTAAAATTTATATAGGCAAAGAACTTGTGGTTGAGACCACCTACTTCCTTGAATTTAATAGGATCTATAACGCCGCGGGAAACACAGGTAGCTTTGGCATTTTTGAAACTATCGAATGGGATGACGGTTATCTTATAGGCCTTGATGATGAGGGTCAGGAGACCAGGTTTATTATACCCAACTATGATAAGATTGAAGACTTTTAGCTTATGGTTTTAAAAGAAGAGGGAACCTTAAAGGAATTAAGGGGGAGGAAAGTATTTCTTCCCTTATTTTTTTAAATAAATTAGTTAAAGGATTCTTCTAGTTATTAGTTGCAGTTGTAGCAAGGTAAGACTGATTAAATCTATAAAGCTGGATAACAAAAAGGCGTAAATTTTAGCTTAGAGGGCTGTGTATATCCTTTGCCTTTAAAGGAGTATAATTATAAATAGAAAGAGGTATTCAAATAAAGGTGCTAAACAAATAAATGATATCCGCTAATACAGATGAGAAATTAATAGGGGCTTATACCTATGAAAATTGGACAGAATTACAAGGGAATTGTATTATAAATAGGCTATGCTATATTAAAAACTTAGAGCTTAAATAATAGAGGAGACCTAATAATGCTTGAAGATAGAAGAAAAAGAACTAAATGGTTTTTAGAAGATCGGTTTGGGATTTTTATTCACTGGGGACTTTATGCCATACCTGCTAGGGGCGAATGGATTATGACAAATGAAAAAATATCCAAAGAAGATTATAGGGTCTACTTTGATGAGTTTGACCCAGTTGATTATAATCCTAAAGCTTGGGCCAGGGCTGCCAAGAAGGCAGGAATGAAATATGCTGTAATGACTGCTAAGCACCACGATGGTTTTTGTCTTTTTGATAGTAAGCTGACAGATTATAAGGCAACCAATACCAAGGCTGCTAGAGATCTAGTTAAAGAGTATATAGAGGCTTTTAGAGCAGAGGGGCTTAAGGTTGGCTTATATTATTCGGTAATAGACTGGCATCACCAGGACTTTCCCCACTATGGTGATAGGCATCATCCTGAGAGGGATAATGAGGACTATAAGGGCAGGAAGCATGATTTTGAAAATTACCTCAAATACATGCATGGCCAGGTAGAAGAGCTCTGCACTAATTATGGAGATATAGATATTTTGTGGTTTGATTTTTCCTATGATGATATGGTTGGAGAAAAGTGGGAGGCCAGTGAACTGATTAAGATGGTAAGAAGCCACCAACCAAATGTAATAATTGACAATAGACTGGAGGCCTCAGGAGAAAACTCAGGCAGTATAATGACAAGAAGTCCTAGCTTTTATGCAGGTGATTTTGCTTCACCAGAACAGATTATTCCACCTTCAGGCATAGTGGATGAGGATGGAAATCCGGTGCCCTGGGAGGCCTGTATCACTATGAACAACCACTGGGGCTACTGCTCCAGTGACAAAAGTTTTAAGTCCAGTAAGATGATAATTAGAAAACTAGTAGAATGTGTTAGTAAAAATGGCAACCTTCTACTTAACGTTGGTCCCAATGCCAGGGGGCAGATACCAGGAGAGTCTCTGGAGATTCTAGCTCAGATAGGTAACTGGATGAAGGATAATGGAGACTCTATTTATAGGGCTGGAAAATCAGAGCTTAATAAGCCTGAATGGGGCTACTATACTCAAAAGGATAATAAGCTTTATGCTCATATATTTGAGGCCAGCATAGGTCCTTTAGCAATTGCTATTCCCAGCAACATTATTAGAAAAGCTAGACTATTAGCAGATGGCTCTGAGATAAAGCTGATTAGGCCTTGGAATACCATGGACTATAATGACCACGCCTTTATAAACTTTGGCTCACCAGAGCACTTAACTTATCCACTTCCAAATGATATTGATACTGTAGTAGAACTTACCTTGGATAATGACTAGTCTTGGGAATAATAGAAGGAGAAGTGAAAGGATGAAAAAATCTAAAATATTTCTTATTTTTCTTGCTCTGGCTGCTATGTCTTTGATGGCTTGTGTCAAGGAAGACGGCCAGCTACCTACACCCTATGAACTGGTAAATAATACCCTAGATCTTACAATGAAAGTAAAAGAGGGCTCTTTATCATCTGAAGGTCTTACGCTGATATTTGAAAATACCACTGATGTTGAAGCCATCTATAGTGAGTTCTTTGCCCTTGAGAAGAAAACTGACAAGGAGTGGTATCAGGTTCCTGTAATAGTAAAGGGCGACTATGGATTTAATGACATAGCCTATATTTTGGGTCCTGGTGAAAGTCAGGAGTTTAAAATGGATTGGGCCTGGCTCTACGGGTCTATAGGCCCAGGTAACTATAGGCTAGTGAAGGAAGTATTGGACTTTAGGGGCACGGGGGACTATGATAGCTATTTCCTTGCTGCAGAGTTTACAATAACAGAGTAAAATGTTAAAGGCTCAGAAGTGAAAACTGAGCCTTTAATTATGATGTGGTTAAATTTTTTTAGTCTTCAAGGCCTCGGGCTTCTCCTATGGTATTTCAATAGAATACTTAAATTTTTTAGTAAATAAACCTACCAAAAATAGATAAGCCTTTTCTTTAACTAAAGATGCGCAAGGCTTTGGTTTTTAGGTACTTATTTAATGTGAAGGGTATAATAGGCTTTCTTTAGATAAGAAACTGTCTCAGATAGTTATAGCTGAGGATTACTGATTTATCCATGTCTGCCTCAGTATCCTCATAGGAGCGGTCTTCTACCTCTACAATGCCATGGCCTTTATAGCCGATGTCATTGAGGGCTGAAATGTAGGCTCCCCAGTTCACATCACCTAGGCCTGGCAGTTTGGGCGCCATGTATTCCAGAGGGTTAGCCATGATGCCCACTTGGTCTAGTTTATCCTGATAGAGCTTTATGTCTTTAAAATGAACATGGAAGATTCTATCTCTAAACTCATATAGGGGTTTTATATAGTCTATATGTTGCCAGACAAAGTGGGAAGGATCATAGTTGATTCCGAAGTTTTCACTTGGAATAATCTCAAAGGCCCTTTTCCAGTTTCTAGGACTAGTAAAAAGGTTTTTTCCACCAGGCCACTCATCATTAGAAAACCACATAGGACAGTTTTCAATGGCTATTTTTACATTTTTTTGCTGGGCAAAACTAATGATTTCTGGCCAAATTTTTTCAAATAGTTTGAAGTTCTCATCTAGGTTGAGGCTGTGATTTCTTCCTATAAAGGTGGTGACCATGTTCACTTCTAAAAAAGCAGCAGCTTCAATTACTTTTAGCAGGTGGTTTTTAGAAGCCTCTGCTAGTTCTGGGTCCTGGTCTAGGACATTAGGGTAATAGGCTAGAGCTGATATTTCTAAATTTCTATCCTTTAGCATCCCTTGAATTTCTTCTTTTTTATTTTGGTCTAATGATAATACATCAATATGGGAGACGCCTGCATAGCGTCTTTCTGCTTTACCTTGGGGCCAGCAGGCAACCTCTATGGACTCATAACCTATTTTTTCAGCAAAATCCAACATTTCTTCGAAGTTATAGTGACCCAGTATAGCACTGTTTATTCCTAATTTCATGGCTCCTCCTTATTATCAGTTGAACTAATATCTGCATATTTAATTCTAGCTTTTTATATAAATTTTAGAACTAGTAATGAGATTCTATAGTAATTATACCCAAGGAGAAAATTCACTTCAAGCTTGGTTCTGAACAAAGCTTATTTTTGAAGAAAATGAGAAGTTAAGAATCTTAAGTTGGCTTATAATTGACATTGGTTGATAATAGAATTATCATAATTGTAGAGGCAATTTTATCATTATAAGCCAGTAAAAGAGGTATTATGAATAAGAAAAAATTGAGGGTTGCAATAGTAGGCACTGGTTTTATAGCCAAGCAGCACTATGAAGCCATAGGGAGGCTGGCAGGCACTGAGATAGTAGCAGTTGTAGGTAGGGATGAAGCTAAGACTAGGCGCTTTAGCCAGGAATATGGTATTGAAAACTATTTTACAAATTTTGAAGAGCTCTTTTATATGGATATTGATGTGGTTCACATTTGTACCCCCAACAATCTTCACTATCCAATGGCTAGACTGGCCTTAGAGAATAAGATTAATGTTTTTTGTGAGAAGCCCCTTTCTCTAACTACTGAAGAGTCTGGTCATTTAGTCGAACTTGCTAAAGAATCTGGGGTCCTACATGGGGTTAATCTTAACTATAGAAGTAATGCTATGGTTAGAGAGATGAAAAAAAGAGTTGAGGAAGAATTAGGAGATTTACTTCTTGTCAAAGGGGAGTATATTCAGGACTGGTTGATGTTTGATGATGATTATGACTGGCACTTTGAACCAGAGCTCGTTGGGCCCTCTAGGACTGTTGCAGATATAGGTAGCCACCTTTTTGATTTAATTCAGTTTACAACGGATAGGCAAATAAGAAGGCTTTACGCCAAACTAATAACTGTTTATCCTACTAGATACAAGAGGCAGCAAAGTGGAGAAACCTTTGCCCATACTTATAGTGGAGAAGCAGAGGCAGTTGAAGTGGTTAATGAAGACGCTGCCATGATAATCGCAGAGCTTGATGATGGGGTTAAGGTATCTATGCACCTTTCACAGGTTACTGGAGGCTTTAAAAATGGCCTAAGTCTTACCATTAGTGGTTCTAAGGAGTCAATAACTTGGAAGCAGGAGGAGCCTGATAAGCTCTTTATTGGTAAGCGTCTGGGAGGAAATGAGCTTGTTTATGCTGATCCCAAGTATGTTGATGGAAGTCTGGCAAGATTTGCAGCTCTTCCTGCAGGCCACGCAGTAGGCTGGGCCGATGGAATGAAAAACTCAATTGCGGAGTTTTACAGCCATGTCAGAGGAGAAGTGGATAATTCCCAATCCTATGTTGACTTCTATAAAGGCCATAGGTTAATGCAGCTAGTGGAGGCATGCCTTATAAGTAATAAAGAAGAGCGCTGGGTGGAGTTAGGAGAGCTTAATGAAGAATAAAGTTGTAGTGAACACCAATTGCTATCATGGCTATAGTGCTGATGAGGCTCTAGAGGGAATAGCTAAGGCAGGTTTTAAATATGTAGAACTAACAGCTACAAAGGGCTGGACAGAGCATGTTTTTGTGGATAAGAGTTTTTTAGAACTCCAGAGGATTAAGGATAGAGTAAAGGAGCTAGGCCTAGTAGTGGTGGCCATGAGTGGCCATACTTCTCTAATGGATAGCGCTAGACTTAATGATTTTATTAACAACATTCACCTTGCCAATTTTTATGAAGCTGAGTATATAGTTAGCTCGGTGGGAGAAGCCCATCTTGAGGATATGGAGCATGCTGGTGAAGATGTAGTAGTGGAAAACCTTAAGAGTTTCATCCCATATTTAGAGAACTATGATATGAAACTAGCACTGGAGGTTCACGGCCAGGACCATGGTTCAGGCAGAAAATTAAAAGAAATAATCTCAAGGGTTGCTAACCCTAGAATTCAAATAGCCTATGATACTGCCAATGCGGTTTTTTATGGGGATGTAGATCCAGTGGAAGACCTTGACTACTGTGTAGACTGGGTTAATTATCTTCATCTCAAGGACAAGGCAGGTGGCAGACAGGAATGGGACTTCCCAGCTCTTGGGGATGGTTATATTAATATAGAGGGAGTGCTGGATGTGCTTAAAAGAAATAAGAATGAAGCTCCTCTAAGCATTGAAATTGAGTTTACCCAGGAAGGACCCTCTAACCTAGAGGAGGTCAATGAGGCCGTAAAAAGATCTGGAAATTATTTGAAGAGTCTAGGGTTAGAGCTGTGCTAAGGGTTGCACTTGTTGGCACTGGAGGCATGGGCACAGTTCACTATATGAACTACAAGCATATTGAGGAAGTAGAAGTAGTGGCTCTGGTGGGAGGTTCTGAGAAGAGCAGGAAAAAAGCCCAGCAGTGGGGGCTTCCTCTCTACGACTCTATAGGTGAACTCTGTGAGGGTGAAGAAATAGATGTGGTGGACATCTGTAGTCCCACCTTTCTTCACTATGAACATGTGTTAAAAGCTCTAGAATGTGGTAAATATGTTATATGTGAGAAGCCTTTAGCTTTAAGTTCTAAAGAAGCTAAGATACTCTTTGAAAAAGCAAGGCAAGTAGGAAAGCAGCTCTATGTAGCTCAGGTCGTTCAGTTTATGAGGCAGACTGCAGTCTTAAGAGAACTGGTAGAAAAAAAGACCTTTGGCAGAGCTTTAGATGGTGTTTTTGAGAGGCTTTCTGCAAAACCCAGCTGGGGTAGTGACTCCTGGATGTTTGATAGGAAAAAGGCAGGGCTTATTCCCTTTGACCTTCATATTCACGACCTAGATTTAATGGTGAGCCTCTTTGGTAAGCCAAGGGAGTTTAGGGTTTATAAGAGTCAAAGTGAGCTTAGTTTTCCGGAACATTTTAGGTTTATTTATGATTATGATGGACTTAATTTGGTAGGTGAAGCTGGATGGCTTAACGCCAATATGCCCTTTAGAGTCCGCTGGAGGGTCTACTTTGAAAGGGCCTATGTGGTCAGCGAAGAAGGTCAACTGATTGCCTATCCTGCTGATGGCCAGCCTATAGTATATAATGTTGAGGAAAAAGAGTTAATTGAAACTGGTATTAATGTGCCTCCCACTGAGATGTATTTGACTCAACTTAGGCACTTTATTGATTGCATAAAACTGGATATTCCTTCTCCTATAGTAAAGGAGGAGCAGGTGATTAGCACTTTAGAAATACTTGAGAATATCCAATGGGACGAGAATTAGCCTACAGAGGGTAGGTTGATTATATAAACACTAAGGAGGAAGTGATTATGAAACGTTTTCTAAGTTTACTTCTTGTTGCATTAATGCTACTGAGCATTGTTGCTTGTGGTAACACAGATGAGCCTAAAGTTGAAGCTCCCGAAGATGACAAGCAAGAAGTAAATGAAACTGGGGAAGTCTATAAGGTAGGTATCTTAGCACCTGCAGTTACCCACGGTTGGGTTGCAGCTGTAGCCTATCATGCCGAAGCTGAAGCCAAGGCACAAAGTGACGCTATTGAGTATAAAATTTATACTAGCAATGACGCCGCTGAGATGACTAGCCAACTTGATGACCTAATGACTTGGGGAGCTCAAGCTATCGTTGCTTTCCCACAATGGGAAGGAATGGAAGTTCCAATTAAGGAAGTCGTTGATCAGGGTGTTGTTGTAGTTAACTTTGACATTGAAATTGACGTTGATGGTGTTTACCGTGTAACTGGAGATAACGAGGAGATGGGAGTAAGGGGAGCCGAATACATTGTGGATAAGATTGGTACCGAGGGTAAAGTAGTTATCCTTGATGTTCCCACATCTGGCTCTGTTGGCCGTCTACGTAAGCAAGGTTTCTTAGATACTTTAGCTAAAATTGCTCCTGATATTGAAACTGTAGAGTATGCTACACAGTTTACAAGAGAAGATGGCCTTAAGGATATGGCTGACATCCTAGTTAGCAATGATCATATTGACGCTGTGTTCTCTATGGATGATGAGACATCAATTGGTGCTCTTCAGGCCATTGCTGAAGCTAACAGAACTGACATTAAAGCCATTACCGGTGGTGGTGGTAGCCAAGAATATTTCAACATGATGCCTGATAATGAAGACATATGGATATCTTCTGCTCTTTATAGCCCTGCCATGGTTAAGGACGCCGTTAAGGCAGCTGTTGCCATCCTAAAGGGTGAGAGCGTGGATGAGGTAAAAGTTATTCCTACAAATATTGTTGACCGTGACAATTATAAGGATTATCTAGACGCAAATTCTCCTTACTAGGGAGATTTGGGGCTAATGCTTGCATTAGCCCCTATCTTACATAGAGGTTTACTATGATTGAGATGAATGGCATAACTAAAAGCTTTGGGACCAATCTGGTTCTTGATGATGTGGATCTTTTTCTAAAGGAGGGAGAAATATTAGCCCTCATTGGAGAAAACGGAGCTGGCAAGTCCACCCTTATGAATATATTGGGTGGGGTTTTGCCTGCTAATGATGGAGAAGTATTGATGGATGGTCAAAGGGTTGATTTCTTAAAACCATCGGACTCTCTTGGAGCAGGTATTGCCTTTATTCACCAAGAGTTAAACCTGATTAATGACCTTCCCATTTATGAGAATATGTTCCTAGGCAGTGAACTTATGAAAAATAAGTTTTTGCCTGATATGGAAGCTATGAAAGAAAGAACTAGAGAAATTTTTACTGAGCTTGAAATAGATTTAGATCCAAAGGAGTTAGTCAAGAATTTAGATGCTTCTTATAAGCAGATAATTGAAATTTCCAAGGCTCTTATGATGGATGCTAAATATATAATTATGGATGAACCCACCACTTCTTTGACAGGTGGAGAAATAGAAAGAATTTTTTCTATGATGGATAGACTTAGAAGTAGGGGAGTGGGAATTATCTTTATTTCCCATAAACTTGAAGAAGTCATGGCTATCTGTGATAGATATGCAGTACTTAGAAATGGCAAAATGGTAGCTACGGGCCAGGTAGTAGACACTAATGAAAGACAGTTAGCTCACTATATGGTGGGCCATGATGTCAGGCACGAAGTGCTTGAAAGAGTAAAAAATTATAAAGAAGAGATTCTTCGAGTTGAGAACTTCACCAATGACCGGAATTTTCGGGATATAAATTTTAGCGTTAAGGCCGGAGAAATTTTAGGAATCACTGGACTTATGGGTGATGGTAGAAGTGAGCTTTTTCTCACCATTTTTGGAGATATGCCAAACTATAGTGGTGATATATATATAAAGGCAGAGAAGGTAAGGATAAAGGACATCCAAGCTGCCCTAGATAATAAGATTGGTTATCTTCCTAGAAATAGGAAGGAGAATGCCATAGTTAAGGATTTAAATATACTTGAAAATGGCACTATAGTGTCGCTTAAGGACTACTTAGTAAACTTATTTGTAATAGATAAGAAAAAGCAGACCAAAGCCTTTGATGAAGAAAAAAAAAGGCTCAATTTAAAAATGGGGCGCTCCAGTGACGCAATAGGAAGCCTTTCGGGCGGCAATCAGCAGAAGGTAGTGCTCCTTAAATGGCTTCTTAGTAAGCCTGAGCTACTAATCCTAGATAATCCGACTCAGGGGGTAGATGTGGGCTCCAAGGAGGAAATCTATGACATCATTCATGAATTGGCCCAGGAGGGAGTAGCCATTATTATCCTATCCAATGAGGTTAAGGAAATTATCAGGATTTGTGACAGGAGCCTAGTAATGTACCATGGCGAGATTATGGGCCAGTGCATTTATGAAACTATGAATGAGAATGATATGATGTATCTTGCTACAGGAGGCAGCCTTCTTAGCGAAGAGCTGGCACTGAAATAGAGAAGGTGGAATGATGGAAAATAAAGCTAATAAGAAGACAAATAAATTAGTTGATTTGTGGAAAAATGATCCGATTTTTTCCACCTTTATTGCCCTAATGGTGCTGGTAGTCTTCCAGACCATGACTCTGGGTTTTAACTACCCCAGCTTTGGTAGCTGGCTTACAGCCTGGATTAATAACTGGCTAAATATTTTAAGGAATAATGCCAACATTGGAATTATTGCTCTGGGTATGACCTTTGTAATTATATCTGGTGGTATTGAGCTAGCCGTTGGCTCAACCCTAGTTGCAGTTTCAGCTGTACTAATGATTATTATTGATGTTGGACCTGGTTCTATCCTGGGCGCTATGGGGATTACAGGGCTGCCTACCTATATACTGGGCATTTTGATAGCACTTTTACTAGCCACAATTTTAGGAACCGGTACAGGGCTTTTAATTACCAAGGGAAGGATTCCACCCTTTATTGCAACCCTAGGGACTATGAAGGTGTTAAGAAGTGTGACCCAGCACTTTATGCAATCGGTCTCTCCTATGGTGCCAGTACCTTTTTTAAATATTGCCAACTACAAAATATTTGGCAAGTACCTACTACCAATAATCTACTGGGCTGTTTTAGCAGTAGCCCTACACTTTGTGGCAACCAAGACTACCTTTGGTAGGAGGGTCTATGCTATAGGTTCCAATGAAAGAGCTGCTAGACTTTCAGGAATTAATGTGGATAAGGTTAGGGCTAAGGTCTATGCCCTCATAGGCTTTCTTGTGGGTGTAGCCTCTATTATCCAAGTGGCAAGGATTGGAGCCATGGACTTTGCTAATGCCGGCTCTGGCTACGAAATGGACGCTATAGCAGCTGTTATAGTGGGGGGGACCTCCATGTCAGGCGGTAGAGGTACAATAATAGGAACGGTACTTGGAACTTTAATCATAGCAGTTATGAATAACCTGCTTAACCTTCTGGGTGTACCACCCTTCCTTAGGGAAGCCTTTAAAGGTTTTATAGTAGTTGTAGCAGTCCTTTTGCAGAAGAAGGAAAGAGCATAGAGAGACTGTGCAAAAGACTTTTAAAGAGCAGAGCCTGTTCATAAAAAAATATAGCATATAATAAAATGGACCATAAAAACCCTTAAGGTAAGCACTCTCAAGGGTTTTTTATTTTTAAGATAGGTGAAGAATCTGCGACCTTCTCAAAAGAATTCTCGTTATAAAGCTCTACCTTTCATTTCCAAAGTCTATAGTGGCTTACTGAATGAAAATGGTAAAAATCTTCTTTAAGGTTAATTTCCAGTCAGAAAGTATGATATAATTTGCACGATAGGAGGTTGTTTTTATTGACATACCAATTATCTAATAATTACTACGTAAAAGGTGTGGATTGTGATGAAGCCGTGGTATGAATCAACTAAATACTGAGAATCATATGGTATAGAAGACAGCCATTAGTAGTTAATGTATCTTAGTAAATATCATAAGGATTATTAGGTGCTTCTGCTCTCTAGATTTGTCCACGCCTTGCCCACTGGTTATGCCTTAGTTAGCTCTCTT
>LFRM01186991.1_pt1 | contig 10997 bp, 7 predicted proteins | sample 618341 | NCBI WGS metagenome assembly LFRM01 (sample SAMN03654438, study PRJNA283298) | anaerobic digester metagenome | isolation source: pool of bioreactors CSTR01a, CSTR02a, and CSTR03a thermophilic anaerobic... | place: Denmark: Kgs. Lyngby | collected 2014-05-21
ATCACAAGCGGGTACCCCATTTCTTCGGCATACCGGACCGCCTCCTCCGCTTCCGAGGCCACCCTGGATGCGGCCACGGGGATGCCGTAAGCAGCCAGCAGCTCCAGGATCTCCTCCCCGTAGTCTCCCCGGCGCCCCTCCAGCCAGCGCCGGGCGGCCTCCCGGTCGATTTCCGGTGGCGGGCTGAGATCCCCGTCGGGTTTGCGCTCCCGGCTATAGTACCTCATCTGCAACGCCAGGGCGTTAATCATCTCCTCGGGGCTGTTGAAAACGGGAAACTCCACGTAGCGCTTGGCCTGCTGGACCATCCTGGCAGGCCCGAAAAGGCAGACCCCCAGGGGCTTCCCGGAAGAAAGAATGGAGCCCCAGGCCTCCTTGGACAAGTCCGAGAGAAACATCTTGTGAAACACGTCGTCCCCCTGGGGCATCTGGGGCCGCTGGCTGATGAACAGGGCGCCGTCCACCTGCTCCGAATGCATCACCGAGAAGATCACGTGGGCCATCAGCTGGGGATCGTAGATGTCCCCCATGTCCAGGGGATTGGAAAACTTGATGACCCCGGCGTTGCTGAACTTTTGCAAGCTGTCGTAGAACTCCTGGCCCAGGTCGGCAAATTCGAAGCCGGCCTTCTCGCAGAGATCGGCAGAAAGTACGGAGAAGCCGCCGGCGGGGCTCATGACCACGATCCGCCTGCCCCTCATGGGCGGCAGGTGGAAGGCTTTCGCCACCTCCAGGAAGTCCAGGAAGTTGTAGATGCGGATCACCCCCGCCTCTTCCAGGGCCGCCTCCAGGATCTCATCGTCGTTGCTGAGGGCGGCGGTATGGCTCATGGCGGCTTTTCGCCCCACGGCGGTGGTATTGGCCTTGTAAACCACGATGGGCTTGTCGATGCTTTTGGCCACCTCGATGAAATCCCGGCCCCGCTCAATGCTTTCCAGGTAGAGGCAGATCAGCCTGGTCTGGGGATCGCTGCCAAAATAGCGGAGAAAATCCACTTCGTCCAGGTCCAGCTTGTTGCCGATGCTGGCAAACTTGGCCAGCCCGATCTTTTCGTCGCACAGTAAGTTGAGCATGGTTAGGGCCACGCCGCCGCTTTGGGAGATGATGGACATCTCCCCTTTGGGCGCCTTGTACAGGGAAACAAAGGGGAGGCAGAGGCCGTTGTCGGTATTGGCGACGGTGACGCTGTTGGGCCCCACAAACCTGATCCCGTATTTTCTGGCCGCCTCCAGGGTCTTCTCCGCCAGGGAATGGCCCTCGGGGCTGAACTCGGAGAATCCCCCCGAGGGGATGGCCATCCGTTTTATGCCGAAGGAGCCGCAGCGCTCCACCATTTCCGGGACAAAGCGGGCCGGTATCAGGCAGTAGGCCAAATCGGGCACCTCGGGAAGATCCTCAATCTGCTTGTACATCCTGATCCCGTCTACATGAGCATCGCTGCCGGTGGGGTTTACGCCGAAGATTCTTCCCCGGTACCCCCAGCGCAGCAGGTTTTCCAGGGTGAGCCTGGCAATATTGCTAGGTTTCGAAGACAACCCGATAATGACAATAGAATCTGGATAAAAGAGTTTATGCATGGTTACCTCCGATAAAGTATTAATAATTTAATCTAAAATGTCTCTATATTTGATATCTTATGGGTTATTGTACTTATTATATTCTTCTTGAAATTGATCTTTCCTGCCGCTCCACCGTCTGCAATAAAGGGAAAATAAGCTTTAGTTGTTGAATTAATATCTAAAACAAACTACAATAAAAGGAAATAGAGCGGGTACAAGCCGGCGCCAGCCCCAGCTGTTCTTCAGAACCCCCGGGCAATGCCCAGGGGACGGCCATTTCGGAAAAGAGGCCGGTAAAGGAGGATATAGGCATGATTAAGATTAATGACTTATCCAAGAGCTACAACCGGGGCGCCGTAAAAGCGGTGAACAATCTTAACTTACACGTTAAGGCCGGAGAAATATTCGGCTTCCTGGGTCCCAACGGGGCTGGCAAGACCACCACCATCAAGATGATGGTGGGCCTGCTGAAACCCGACCGCGGCACGTTGATGATCAGCGGCTACAGTATCACCGACCAGCCCCTGGAGGTAAAAAAAAGGATCGGCTTTGTTCCCGATACCCCGGAGATTTATGATAAATTAACGGGCCTGGAATACCTAAACTTTATGGGTGACGTTTACGGGGTTCCCGGGGCGGTGCGCAAAGAGAGAATTGCTATGCTCCTGGACCTGTTTGAACTGGGAGGTGCCGTGGGCGACCTGCTCCAGTCATATTCCCACGGTATGCGGCAAAAGATTGTCCTGGTGGGTGCCATGCTGCACCAGCCGGAGGTATTTATCATGGATGAACCCATGGTGGGCCTGGATCCCAAGTCTTCCAACAACCTCAAGAACTACATGCGGGAACACTGCAACCAGGGCAAAACCGTCTTCTTCTCCACCCATATCCTGGAGGTGGCGGAAAGGCTTTGTGACCGGATCGGGATTATTCACCGGGGAGAATTAATTGCTTGCGGGACCATGGAGGAGCTGAAAAAGCTTTCTCGGGACAAGGAGACCCTGGAAAACATCTTCCTGGAGCTGACAGAAAAATGATGATGCTCAAGCTGATAGGGCTGCAGCTAAAAGTAAATTTCAACCTTTCCGCATTAAAATGGTACTTCAAGCACGACTTCAAGCGCTTTGCAGGTCTCCTGGGTCTGGTAGTCCTGGTAATAGTAGGGATCTCTCCCATCTTTTTTCTCTACCTGATGCTGGTAGAAGCCAGTTACGACATTCTGCTGCCCCTGGGCCAGACTGAAGTAGTCCTGGCTTCGGCCCTGGTGCTTGCTTCTCTGCTGGTTCTCTTGTTCGGCCTGGCCTTCGTTATGTCAGTTTTCTATTTCTCCCGGGATCTCTCCCTGCTGGTTCCCCTGCCGCTGCAGCCCAGGGATATCCTGGGGTCGAAGTTTCTTGTTGTGCTCCTCTATGACTACCTGACCGTGACCCCTTTCTTTCTGCCGGCCCTCTGGGTTTACGGCGTCAACACCGGGGCCGGAGTTCTTTACTGGGTCCTGGGAGGAATCGTTTTCCTGCTGGTACCGGTAATTCCCCTGGCCCTGGCCTCCCTCCTGATCCTGGTGCTGATGCGCTTTACCAACCTTAGCCGCCGGAGGGACACCCTGCGCCTCATCGGCTTTTTTCTCCTGCTGGCAGCCCTGTTGGCCATGAACTTTTTTATTTCCAGCATACCCCTGGGTGAAGAAGCGGAGTTCCTGGAAAATATTTTGCTGGATGAAGACGGGTTGATCAGCTTAACCACCAGGGCTTACCCGCCGGCCCTCTATGCCGCCCGGGCGCTGACCGCCGGGGGAAGGGAGAGTCTCCTTAACTTGCTCTCCTACCTGGGTATTAGTGCAGCAGGTATTATCCTGGTGCTTTTTGTAGGCCAGGGGATGTTTTACCAGGGACTGATCGGGGGAGCGGAGATCCAAAGGGGAAGAGTTCTTTCTCGGGAAGACCTGGCCAGAAAGACGGCTGGAACGTCTTCTCCCGAATGGGCTATTGTTATCCGGGAGATAAAAATCCTGATCCGGACCCCCATCTACCTGATCAACAGCCTGGCCACGGCGGCTTTAGTGCTCATCATCCTCTTAATCCCCATGTTCACCGGGGGAGGCCAGATCAGTTACTACCAGGGACTGGCCAAAATGGAACCCCGGGTAGTACCCATCCTGGGTGCAGCCGGGTTGATAGGGCTTTTGTCCCTTTTTGCCCCGGCAGCTTCCAGCTCCTTCTCCCGGGAAGGAAGGCTGATCTGGGTCTCCCGGGTCATCCCCGTGGCACCGCAGAAACAGATCCGCGGCAAGGTCCTCTATGCCATGCTGGTCTCCTCCCTGGCCCTGCCCGTTATGGCCCTGATCCTGGTGCTGCTCCTAAACTGGAGTTTAATGGACACCGTCCTGGCCCTGGCGGCGGGGTTAATCCTCACTTTTCCCGCGGTAACCTCCAACCTGCTCATCGACCTGCTGAGGCCTTACCTTGCCTGGGACAGCGAACAGAAAGCCATCAAGCAGAACATCAATGTTCTCCTGGGTCTGGCAGCCGGGGTCGGCATCTATTACCTGCTGTTCCTGGCCGGCAAGGCTGCCTATGGGCTCACCGCCGCGGAGAGGCCCGTCTACCTGGTCGTGTTGGGCGGAGCAGCCCTTTTGGGGGCCGTTTTCTATGCCGCCATGTTGCTGCTTGCTCCTCAGCGCTACCGGGATTTGGGCGGTTAAAACTTCCTTTTGGCCCGGAGACTCCGGAGAGGGAGCCGCCAGTTAAATTAATATAAGTTTAACAAATAAAAATATAGTTACTGTAGAAAGAGGAGATTGTCGGTATGAGTAAAAAGGCAAAGGAACAGTTGCTCCAGGGGGAAGACTGGTGGAAGAAAGCGGTATTTTATCAGATCTACCCCCGCAGCTTTATGGACAGCAACGGAGACGGCATCGGAGACTTGCCGGGAATCATTGATCAGTTGGACTACCTTAACGACGGCACCCCGGACTCTTTGGGGATCGACGCCATCTGGTTTAGCCCCTTCTTCCCCAGCCCCCAGCATGATTTCGGCTACGACATCGCCGATTACTGCGACATTGATCCCCGCTTCGGCACCCTGGAGGACTTCGACCGGCTGGTGGAAGAATGCCATAAGCGGGGGATCAGGGTAATGCTGGACCTGGTGGTCAACCATACTTCCGACCAGCACCCCTGGTTCAAAGAGTCGCGCTCCTCCCGGGACAATCCCAAGCGGGACTGGTATATATGGCGAGACGGCCGGGGACCCAATAATAAGCCGCCCAACAACTGGCGGAACCATTTCTTTGGGCCCGCCTGGACCTTCGACGAAGCCACGGGCCAGTACTACCTGCACTCTTTTCTAAAGGAGCAGCCGGATTTAAACTGGTACAACCCGGAGGTAAGAAAGGCCATCCATGAAGTAATTCGCTTCTGGCTGGATCGCGGCGTCGACGGCTTCCGCCTCGATGTGGCCCATGCCTACTGCAAGGACCAGCAACTCCGGAGCAATCCCCCCTTCTTCCGGAGAGGGAAAAACCCGAACCGCATGGCGTTTACCGACCAAGACCTCACTTATGTCATCTTTAACCTGCTGGGGTTGCCGGACCTGCAGCACAAAAAATACAACCTGCACCACCCCGAAACCCACCAGGTGCTAAAAGAGTTCCGCCGCATCTTCGACGCCTATCCCGGAACCACCAGCATCGGAGAAATAGCCGGCGACGATCCCGCCGTGGTGGCCTCCTACTACGGCAACAACGACGAACTGCACATGAACTTCTATTTTGACTTTGTTTACTGCCGCTTTAATGCCGACTCTTTCCGGCGCTGCGTGGAAAGGTGGGAGCATTTTCTGCCCAAGGAGGCCTGGCCCGCCTACACCCTAAGCAATCACGACGTGACTCGGGCCATCAGCCGCTTCGACCAGGGGCATCGCGGCGACGAGAGAGCCCGCCTGCTGGCCCTCTTCCTCCTCACCCTGCGGGGCACCCCCTTCATCTACTACGGGGAAGAGATCGGCATGAAAGATCCCCGCTTACCCAAGCACATGCTGAAAGACCCCGTGGGCAGGAAGTGGTACCCCTTCTACCGGGGGCGGGACGGCGCCAGGACGCCCATGCAGTGGAACAGCGGGCCGCATGCCGGTTTTACCTGGGGAGAACCGTGGCTGCCGGTGGGCCCGGAAATTGAAAAGCGCAACGTCGCCACCCAGAGGCAGGACCCGAACTCGCTGCTGAGCCTGTACCGGAAATTGATCTGGACCCGCAAAAAACTGCCGGCCTTGCTGGAAGGCAGCTACCGCACCGTCAACTGGGAAGTGCCGCCGGACTGTTATTTCTATGTCCGGGAATCCCGGGAGCAGAAACTACTGGTCCTCTTGAACTTTTCCGATGATCAGAGGTACTGCGAGCTCCAGGAACCGGGCCTTGCCGGCGAGATTCTCATCTCCACCAATCCCCGGCGCCGGGAAGGAGAAAAGATAAGCAGCATTATCCTGGCACCTTACGAAGGCTGCCTCATTAAATAGCAACGGTGCCTGGCACGTCAACTTTGTCAACTTTATTGAAAATTCTGTAAATTTGGTGAAGAGATGAATTATGTCCAGGAGATAAAGGAGGCCCTGGCGGGATACGCCAACCCGGCCAGGGCCGAGCACTCTTACCGGTACTTTAAAGCCTTTCCGGGAGGCTACGGGGAGGGCGACCGCTTCCTGGGGGTGGCCGTTCCCCGGCAGAGAAGCATCGCCAGGAAGTATTGGCGGAAGATCGATCTGGTCGATGTTGAAAAGTTGCTGCAGGATCCTCTTCATGAATGCCGCCTGACGGCGGTTTTTATCCTGGTCCTCCGTTTTTCCCGGGCCTCCACGGAAAAAGAGCGGGAAGAGATAATCGCCCTGTACCTGCGCAACCTTCCTTTCATCAACAATTGGGACCTGGTGGACGCTTCGGCCCCCTCCCTGCTGGGACCCTACCTGCTGGAAAGGGATAAGACCCTGCTCTACCGGCTGGCCGATTCTGGGGAGCTGTGGAAGCAGAGAATAGCCGTGATGACTACCTTGCATTTTATCCGCCAGGGCCGCCTGGAGGAGACCCTGAACCTGGCCCGCAAGTTCTTGACCCATCCCCACGATCTAATTCATAAAGCCGTGGGCTGGATGCTGAGAGAGTTGGGGAAGCGCGATTACACCGCCGCCTACAACTTTCTCCGGGAACACTACCGCATCATGCCTCGAACCATGCTGCGCTATGCCATTGAGCAGTACGATCCGGATACGCGCCAAAAATTTCTAAAGGGACTGATCTAAGGGTTTGCTCAAAGGCGGAAGAAGCCGGCCGTCGGGTTCACGGCCGACGGCAATGGCTTGGCCAGCCCCCCGGCTCGCCAGGTAAATAATAAAAGAGCCAAAGAGGATAAAATTAACGCTTGTGGAATTTTAAGATAAGCCGTCGAGTTGGGGCGAGTTAGGGCTTTCTTTGAAGGAACCTGGAGCAAAACCTTGGCCATTTCCACTAATTGAACTGGATGGTGGAAGCAGTGAGCAAATTCATGCTGCCGGTTATCCCGGCACCAACAGATCTCTTCCTGGGAACGGGAAACCTGGTCCTCGATGAAGGCACAGCCATTGTCGCCCCGGAACCCCTGCAAGGCATCGCCCGCTACCTGCAGCAGGTGCTGCTGGAAGAAAGCGGGCTCTCTTTGCCCATCGCCCCCCATGGCGCAGGCAAGGCCATCCGGCTGAGCGTAAAACCCGACCTCACCGGCATCGGCAGCGAGGGTTACCTCTTCACCGCCGGCCCGGCGGGAGTGGAGATCGCGGCGACAACGGAAGCCGGCGTCTTCTACGGTGTCCAGACCCTCCGCCAGCTCCTCCCCCTGGCGGAGGAATCCAGGAGCGGCCAGGCCCCCACCATTCCCTGCCTGGAAATCCGGGACGTTCCCCGTTTTGCGTGGCGGGGAATGATGCTGGACGTAGCCCGGCATTTTTTCGACGTGGACACCGTCAAGCAGCTGCTGGACGCCCTGGCCTTGCTGAAGATGAACACACTGCACCTGCATCTTTGCGATGATCAGGGCTGGCGCCTGGAAATAGAGCGCTACCCCCGCCTCATTGAGATCGGCTCCACCAGGCCGGAAACCCAGATCGGCGGCTTCCTGAGCAGGAAGACAGACGGCCTTCCCCACAGAGGCTACTTCACCAAGGCGGATCTGCGCCAAATCATCGCCTACGCGGCGGAGCGCTACATCACCGTGGTTCCGGAGATAGAGCTGCCCGGCCACTGCACCGCCGCTCTGGCCGCCTACCCCGAACTGGGCTGCACCGGCGGCCCTTACCGGGTGGCCACCACCGCCGGCATTAAGAAAGATATCTACTGTGCAGGCAAGGAAGAAACCTTTACCTTCCTGACCAACGTCCTGGACGAAGTAATAAACCTCTTCCCCTCCCCCTGGATCCACATCGGAGGAGACGAAGCGCCCAAGAATCGCTGGAAAGCCTGCCCCCGCTGCCAGGCGCGCATTAAAGCCGAGGGCTTGCGAAACGAACAGGAGTTGCAAACTTATTTTGTTACCCGGATTGTCCGGCATCTAGAGGCGCGGGGCAGGACCGCCATCGGCTGGAACGAGATTCTAAGAGAAGGCCTCCCCCCCTCCGTAATCGGCCAGTACTGGTTCCGGGGCCGGAAAAAGGTCCTGCAGCATCTGCGCCGGGGCGGCCGGATCATCGGTTCGCAAAATTTCTACTCCTATCTCGATTACAACTACGGCGTTCTTCCCCTGTCGAAGGTCTACGCCTACAATCCTGTTCCCCGGCAGCTGGAGCCTCGCTACCGGAAGAACGTGCTGGGCATCGAAACACCCATGTGGACGGAAACGGCCCCCAACCGGGAGCACATGCACGCCTTTGTTTTCCCCAGACTGATAGCCGCCGCCGAAAACGGCTGGACCCCTCCGGAAGCGGGGCGCGATTTCCAGGGCTTTGTCGCCAGGCTGCCGTCCCTGCTCCGCCGGCTGCGCCGGATGGGCATCGCCCACACCGGAATTGAGGCCAGCCAGCCCGGCTTTTTCAAGCGGCTGATCCTCTGGACCAAGTTCCCCAAGCAGTCCAGCGAACTGCCCGAAGTGGTGGTAAAGGGCCGGCCGTAAAGCCCCACCAACTCCGGGAGCCCGCCGGGGCCTGAATTAAACCCCGGCGGTGGTCCCGCTCACCGCCTCACCTCCGAAAAAGAAGCGCCGGAGAGATGACGGCCGCACTAGCCTGGCCGCCGCAGCTGTCCCCGCCCCCTGTTATTCGAGGCAGCGCCTGGGAGATAAACTGGAGAAAAATAGAAGACTGAAACCTTCACGGGAATTGTTCTAATTGTTCTCTAGAAGAAAAGGGCGGATGCCGCCGGGGTCCCACTGATGGAGGGATTTCTCCGTTAAGGCCCCGTTAAGGCCAATGGAGGATCTATGGAGGATCTAATGTTGGCTCTGGGGAAGAGATCTGACCTCGGTCCCGTTTAGTCCAAATTAAATTCTTCCTGGATGTTTTTTATAAAAATCGGGAGAACGGGGTTTTTGTTATTCGTTATCCAAGCCGCACACAACTCAATTTCTTGACCAATTCCTTCAACGGGAAGATAAGTTATTTTGAGGTTGAGGTTTGCTCCGGCGTGCTTCGGCAATAGCCCCACCCCGCGGCCGGCCGCAATTAACAAAAGCTGGGTTTCAAAGTTGTTAACGGTAATGATGTCTTTCGGCACAAATCCCGACTTGGCGCAGTCTTCAATAATTTTGCTGTAAATCCCCGGATTCACGCCGTAATCCATCAGAATAAACCGTTCATTTACTATATGTTCCACCCTAACTTTTTCTTTGCCGGAAAAGCGGTGTTTTTTATTGACCGCCAGAGCTATCGGAGTTTTAAAAATAACCTCATATTCAATTTCGCTATCTTTGTCAACCTGGTAGGAAGCCAAGAAAACAACATCCAGCGCCCTGCTTTTAAGGTTTTTAATCATGTTGGCAGAGAGGTCTTGAATCATTGAAAAGCCAATATTGGGATTTTTTCTTATAATATTTGGCAGCGCCGGAATCAAGATATTGTAAAAGGCAGGGGAGTAGCCTATGTTCAGCGTGCCCATCATGCCCGAGGAGGCATTTTTCATATTGTGAATGGAGGTTTTATAGAGATTCAACAGCTGATGGGCATCGTCAAGAAAGACACGCCCGGCAGGAGTAAGTCGAACGCTGCGGGTTGACCGCACAAACAGTTTAAAGCCCAGCTCTTTTTCCATGGCGGATATGGCCTGGCTAAGGGCTTGCTGGGCAATATAGCATTCCTTGGCGGCCTCGGTAAAGTTTAGGTGCTTGGCTACGCTGATAAAGTACTCTATTTGACGAAAATCCACAGGATGTCCTCCTTTTCTAGTTATGCCCGACTACCTCTTAAATCGCTTTTTTGATTGCCACATTTCATTAATCAGCATGGCCTGAACGGGCCGCATCTTTGTGAAATCTATCAGGTTCCCCCATTCTTTCAGGAAAGCCTGTCCTAGAAATTATAACATAAAAAAATGAGATAATAAACGACCACCGGCCTTCGGGGGAATGTTGGCCGTGCTTGTCCAGGGAAGATTAACGCATTATCCTTGTTGCTTAACCGGTGAAGCAACCTGCCGCTATACGTTATTTATCTGTTAGACAATTGAAAAAAAGGCTTTCTATAATATATTTAAGGAAATTGTCACTCTCAGCACCAAAAAGCAGCAAGTAGTGGCCTCAGGCCACAGGCTCCCCCTGCCGATCCATTTGCAATGGGAGCAGCAGAAAAGTGGCAAAAACCAAAACAAGAAGGAGTGGAGACCATGGATCTAGGATTCAAAGGAAAAGTGGCGTTTGTAACCGGCTGTGGCAGTCCCATAGGTTTCGGCAGAAAAATTTGTCAAGTCCTGGCGGAGGAAGGTTGCAAGATAATCGGCTGCGATCTTAATCTTGAAGGGACACAGGAAACCATAAAACTGGTTGAAGAAGCCGGCAGCGAGGGTATCGCCCTTAAAATGGATGTCACCAAGAAAGAAGATGTGGAAGCGGCAGTAAAGGCAGGTCTCGCCCGGTTCGGGCAAATTGATGTCCTTATCAACTGTGCCGGGGCAAGCAGTTCCCAGCATACTAAGTTCGTGGATATGACGGAAGATCAGATTGATTTCGATATTAATGTCAATCTCCGCGGGCAAATGAATGTCGCCAAGGCCATTCTGCCGCACATGATGGAACGCCGGACCGGGCGGATTGTCAACTTTACCGGCGGCCGCGGCATCCCCGGGCTCTCTATTTACGGTGCGGCCAAAGCGGGAATTATTGAGTGGACCAAATCCCTGGCGGCGGAAGTGGCGCCGTACAATATCTACGTTAATGTATTCGGCCCCGGGCTCTCCAAGACAGGGTTAATCAAAGGTCAGTCGCCTGAATTTAT
>LFRM01186127.1_pt1 | contig 10992 bp, 12 predicted proteins | sample 618341 | NCBI WGS metagenome assembly LFRM01 (sample SAMN03654438, study PRJNA283298) | anaerobic digester metagenome | isolation source: pool of bioreactors CSTR01a, CSTR02a, and CSTR03a thermophilic anaerobic... | place: Denmark: Kgs. Lyngby | collected 2014-05-21
TCTACAAGCCTGTCAACATCCTCTGTCCTGGGTTCAGAGGCCGACGCATCAAAAATGAAGGCTGGAGTCCTGCCGAAAAGGGGGATAAATGCCTCCTGATCCCTGAGGGAGCTGTCCAGGACATAAAAGGGTCTCCGTGACTCACTTTTTACTCTTTTTATCAAATCTCCGACTCCGTCGCCGGAACATACCACCTCTGTTGGGAAGCTTGTTCTCCACCAGGGTGAGGTATTTACAAAAGCCTTTATATCAGATGGAATTTTTTCCATGTTTCACCTCTCCTTAAGGTCTCTCTGATATCCCTGCACGGGACATCTCATCGCCGCGTCCGAAATGAAAGTTCAGTTGCCAATTTCGGACTGACAAGGCTCACTGGAATGTCTCGGGACTTCAGGAGCCGGAAAGGTATTCCTCTATTCTCAGCAGGTCGTTCGGGGTATCTATCTCGATAGTGTCGCGCTGCGTCACGATGCACCTTATGGAATGGCCTCTTTCAAGGACTCTGAGCATCTCAAGGCTCTCTGCCTTCTCAAGCGGGGTCTGCTCCCATTTCGAAAAGTCAAGCAGGAGATCACGCCTCCAGGCGTACGGTCCTATGTGCTTGTACCATTTCCCTTCGGTACTCCGGGGAAAGGGTATGGGGGAGCGGCTGAAGTAGAGGGCTTTGCCATTTTTGTCAAATACCATCTTGACTATGTGGGATGACGTTATCTCTTCATCGCGTTCGATCTTTTTTGCGAGAAGGGCGAGTGATACGTCAGGGGCAGAGTTCAGCACCTCAATGAGAGGGTCTATCATGTCGCTGCCGACAAGGGGGTCATCCACCTGCACGTTTATTACATATTCTGAGGGGATCCTCTCTGCGGCCCATGCAACACGGTCTCCTCCGCTTGGAAGATCGGGGGTCATCATTGCCTCTCCTCCGTTCTCACGGACGAGCGCGGCAATCCTTTCATCGTCTGTAGCGACGACTGCCCTGTCGACACTTCTGCATTTGCTGACATTTGAGAGAACTCTTATTACAAGCGGCACCCCTGCTATCGTAACGAGGGGCTTTCCTGGAAGTCTTGTGCTGGCAAATCTTGCGGGGATCACTGCAAGGGTCTTCATCCCTCTAACCTCCTTCTCAGACAGCTTATGCAGTGTATGGCCGAAATATCGGCTTTCTCAGCTGTCATTTTTTGGTTAGAGGCCAAGAATAATCCTCTTTATTAAAATTGTCAAATGCTTTTTTTGCACAAAAAAAGACCGCTGATAAGCGGCCAGGGAATGTCTATTTTAAAAAACACGGAGTTACTGCTCGAGTTTATAGATCGTCCACTTGAGAGATGCTGCTTTTCTTGCCAGTTTGATATCTCCTTTTAAATAAAGGCCTTTGAATTGCTTATCCTCGCCGGGAGCCAGTTCTGTCTCTTCGATAAAGATATCGCCGATCTCTTTTCTGTTCTCACCTACAAAGCTGCAGGCAGCTGAAAATTTTACAGGAGCTTCGCCTTTGTTCACAATAGTGATGTTCACTCCCTCAGAAGTGACCTTGAGTCCGCGGTATTCTACCGGAGCGCCGTTGGGTATCTGTCCCTTTGAGCTGAATACGGCAAAGGCCGGCATGGCAAAAATCAGTATCAGGATCATTGACATAGCTATTCTTTTCAATCCTGGCAACCCCGCTTCCTTTTCTGAATGTTTAAATTTTATCACATATGCCACCATTATCAGTTCCTTTACGAGTAGCCATATCAGCAAAAAAACCTATATCACTTAATAGGAGTATCGTATCATTAAAAAAGATGAGCGGCCCCCTCAAAGGAAGCCGCCCGAATAAAGCCTGGCGGAGAGCAGAGGATTCGAACCCCTGGGGCTGTGACACCCAACTGATTTCAAGTCAGTCACCATAGACCACTCGGACAGCTCTCCGGACAACGTTAATATTATAGCGACCTTTTCATTTCAGGCAAGTCTTTATGTGATTTTTTTTTGGAGGTTGGCCATGTCAGAACAAAAAATGTCTTTTCGGGTAACAGGTATGACCTGTACGACCTGTTCAAAAATAGTTGAAAGGGCGCTCTCGAAAGTGGAGGGTGTATCTTATGCTTCCGTCAATCTTGCCACAGAAAGCGTCTTTGTCGCAGCCGACGGTTCTGTTACATTTGAGATACTTGAGAATGCTGTTGAAAAGAGCGGGTATAAGATACTTAAAGAGACTCCGGCAGACATAGACGACATAAAATACCGCGAGGCCAGAAAAGACCTCTGCTTCATACTCCTGATCGGCATCCCAATGTCGGTACTCATGTTCATGCACATGGCAATGGGCATCCACTATCACTGGTATGGAATGATGGAGATAGTCGCGGGAGGCATCGCCATATTCTGGGGCGGGCGCAAAACGCTCCGCGGAGCATGGATAGCAGTTGCACACGCTCACACCAACATGGACACGCTAATTGCTATCAGCGCTGTGGCATCATGGGTGACGGCCCTTATGTACTACTTTGGCCTTGACATTCCCTCCTTCGGTACAATAGGAGTAATGATACTGATGCTGCACCTTACGGGCAGATATATTGAATCACACCTCAGGGACAGGGCCGCAAAACAGGTAAAGGCGCTTATGACACTTCAGCCGAGGGAAGCCCGTGTCGTCTCTGACGGCATGACTCTCATGGTCCCGATAGAAGCCGTAAAACCTGACACTGTCATCCAGGTCAACCCGGGTGAGAGGATACCGCTTGACGGCGTAGTCGAGGAAGGGCTCTCCGGAGTCGATGAATCCCTTTTGACAGGCGAATCCCAGCCTGCAGTAAAGGATGTAGGGTCAGACGTTACAGGAGGAGCAATGAATCTTTCAGGTGTGCTTCTGATCCGGACAACAAAAGTTGGCGAGGACACGTTCCTCTCAAAAATGCTCGACCTGGTTAGAGAAGCCCAGGGGAGCAAGGTGCCCCTTCAGGATCTTGCAGACAGGATAACCATAAAATTCGTCCCGGCCGTTATTTCGCTGGCTGTGATCAGCGCTTTGACATGGTTTTTCTTTTTCGACATCCTTTCTGTCTATGTTACGCCGCTGGCAGCATATCTCCCATGGCCGACGGCATTCAGTTCGCCTGTATCCGCAGCCGCATATTCCTTCGTGGCAACTCTGGTGATAGCATGTCCCTGCGCACTTGGACTCGCGACCCCGCTTGCCCTTGTGGTCAGCACCGGCGAAGCTTCAAAAAACGGCCTTCTGATCAGGAATGCGGAGGCGATCCAGACTTTGCACGAAGTTGACCACGCCATCCTCGACAAGACAGGCACACTGACCTTAGGTGAACCGGAAGTGCTTGAGTGGGAACTTGAAGATGAGGCCATCCCCTTTGCCTTCGCCCTTGAATCCAATTCCGGACACCCTGTAGCCAAAGCTGTAGTCAGGACACTGGGTACACGTGAGTACGAAAAACCTGAAAGCATTGAAGAGATACCGGGAGAGGGCGTTGCAGGAAGATGGGAGGATGCCGAATGGTTCGTTGGCAGGCCTCTCAACAGATCAAAATGGACTGCCAGGTCAGCTCTTGCACGCTCTATTGTTGAAGTTAGGAAAAACGGGATCCCGGTCGGCTTTTTTGCAATATCCGATCCGATAAGGGAAGACTCAAAAGAAGCTGTATCAGCCCTCTCGAAACTTGGCATAACGACAATGATGGCAACGGGGGACGGTATGGAGGCAGCATTGGAAATAGCCGAACAGGCCGGGATAGAAGAAGTAAGATGGGAAGTACGCCCCGAAGACAAACTCTCGATAGTTAGAGAGACCCAGGGCAAGGGCAAGAAGGTCCTTATGGCAGGAGACGGGATAAACGATGCCGCGGCCCTGAAGGGTGCACATGTAGGCGTAGCAATGGGCGGAGGCATGGATCTTGCGGTAGACAGCGCGGACATTGTGATCCTTAAAGGCGGGATCTCAAAAATCGTATCTGCTGTTAAAATATCTGATAAGACATGGCAGGTCATCCGCCAGAATCTTTTTGGCGCATTCTTCTACAACATCATCGCCATCCCGCTTGCAATGATGGGGCTTCTTCATCCCCTCGTCGCAGAGCTGGCGATGGCTGCAAGCTCTATTACCGTTATTTTAAACTCGCTTCGCATCTCAGGTTCAGCAGACAAATAACAAGGAGGACATGAAAATGAAAAAATTTACGCTTATAGTTCCCGAAATGACGTGCGGACATTGCGAAAAACGCATACGAGAAGCTGTTTCATCTCTTGGCGGGAACGTGATATCTCTTGATCTCGAAACAAAAATTGTTGTAGCTGAAGCAGATGTCTCATCCGAAGAACTACTTAAAAAAATAGATGAAGCAGGTTACGACGCCGAAATAAAGAGTTAAGTATGATAGAATTGATTTCAGATAAGGGGGAATAGAAATGAAAAAGACCTTGATCTATGCGATTACAGCGCTGTTGATACTGGTCTCAGCAGGTTCATCCTTCGCACACCCCCCAAAAAACGTAAATGCAGTTTGGGACAAAGCGTCTGAGACCCTGACAGTAACATCTGAGCACAGTGTTAATGATCCTGTTAAACATTACATCCTCACACTTACGGTATTTGAGGGCAATAAGCAGCTGCTTCTGAAACAGTACGACAAGCAGGGACAACCAAACGGCTTCAGTGACAGCGTAATTTTACAGGGGCTGAAACCGGGCTCGGTAGTTAGAGTACAGCTTGTGTGCAACATTATGGGCTCAACAGAATCTGAAATTACGATCCCATAGCAATTACATATTACAGATAACAGCAAAAAAGAGGGAAGCCTTCCTGAGATCAGGTGCTTCCCTCTCTTATATTTATAAGAGACCGGTTCAAAGGATCAACTGTCTGAAATTTTTCCGTCGGGCCAGAAGAATTTAGTCGCCGGATTACTGCCGGGCGCTACAGGAAATATCTTTTTTCCCTCCCACAGTATCGATGTACTGCCGGGTTTTCCTATCCTGACCCTTATAGGCGGGCCCGAACTGACTTCATACTCCTTAAATTCACCGGGCTTCATAGTTCCCTCGTAGAGTATTTTATCTCCCCTGCTTATCTTCATCCATACATAGGCATTTTCAGCCGTGACCTTTATTGATCTGGGAGCGGCAGCCTTCTTTTCTGCCTCGGACTGAGGCTCCGGTACTGTTGCGGCTGCAGTCACCGGCTGGGGCTGTTTGCCGTCCATCCAGGAAAGGTCTGTCTGCCCGTCTTTGCTGGCGACATCCCCCGATACAGGCAGGACTGCTTCGTCCGCCGACAGGGGCACCTCCTGTTCTTCCGGCTTCTGCTCCCTGGCTGTGCCGGTCGTTCCACCGTCTATGGGACTTGTCGCGGAAGTTTTTATGTCACCCCTGTACTGCCAGGTTATCCATCCTGCAGCCCCAAGAGAGAGCGCGATCAAAAGATAGAGCCACACAAAAGACCTTGGTTTGAATACCTTGCGGGAATCACTGTAATTTGTTTCGTCTCCTGCAGGGGCCGTGGGAGCTGCCGCTTTTTGTTTTTTGGTGATTACGTCGTAGCTTTTCCATATGTCCGGAGCGCTCAGGTGGTCACAGTACTGACGGACGAAGCTCCTGACGTAAGGGCCCTTTGGCAGATGATCAAGATCTCCCTCTTCTATCGCAGCAAGGTAGTGTTTCTGTATTTTAGTAACATCGGAAACATCTGCTATTGAAAGCCCCTGGGCTTCCCTTATGCTCTTCAGACGTGTTCCGAGTTCCTTTATCTGTATCTGGGTCTTTTGTTCTTCATTATAAGTTTCCTTTTTTTCCAACCTGACGCCCCCTTTCTGCGTTGACGCGCATTTCCCTTATCACCGCCGCCGGGTCCGGCTTTCCGAATATGGCGCTTCCTGCGACGAGCACGTCACAACCATGACTTACTGCAAGTTCAGTGTTGTCCGGGCCGATCCCGCCATCCATCTGGATAAGATAGCCGCATTCATTTGTCCTGCGCCATTCTGCCAGAGCCGAGACTTTCTTCAATGTTTCGGGAATGAATGACTGTCCTCCGTATCCAGGGTTGACTGACATTATCAAAACAAGGTCTACCATGTGAAGGATGGGATAAAGCACTTCAACAGGAGTGCCGGGATTAATTGAAACTCCGCATGGGACACCTTCGTGCCGTATGCTCTGAAGCACCCTGTGTATGTGCGGTGTAGCTTCAGCATGAACAGTCAGCACCGAAGGCCTCTCCGCAAGGAACATCCCGGTAAAGGCTTCCGGCGGTTCGACCATTATATGTACATCAATAAATTTATCCGGGTATCTCTTTCTCAGAGCTTTTAAGAGAGAGGGTCCGTATGAGAGGTTCGGAACAAAATGACCGTCCATGATGTCGAGGTGGAGCCATTCGGCCTCCCTCTCAATTTTCTCGATATCCCTCTCCATGTTGAGTACATCGGCGGAAAGCAGAGAGGGTGAAATGATGACGCTCCTGCCTTCCATCTCATTTATTATTTGAAACGGTCCTGCCATACGAAGTCACCTCCCAGATAAATGGTAATCGTGGCCTGTCCTGTAAAAGGAACGTTCATCGAGATATACTCGCTGCTGTTTGCCATTACATCTTTTATTACCTTTGTTCCCGTGTCATCTGTAAGCTCTATCTTGAGAGAGAGAGGTTTTGTCAATGGAGGGACCTGGTACCTCAGTTTAGCTGTCTTCTGATTCAGTGCAGGGGCTGGCTTTGCCGGCTCCGGTGCTTTTACCGGTTCTGCCTCGCTCTTGACTTCCTCTTTGGCGGGTTCCTGTGACGGAGACGTTGCCGGGTTTTCAGGCAGCTTCGTCGGGATATCTGAGGGTTCGGTGTTTTTGACCACAACAGTCCTGACGGCAGCGGCCCTCTGAGTGTCCTGGTCGTTGGCGGGCGGTGTTTCTGAGGAGGCCTCGCCAGGTTTTAAAGCCCTTGCTATCGTTAGGTTTATCAGTGTTCCGGCAGGAACGTTGGCACCGTTTCTGGGGTTGGTCCTCAGTACCGTACCTGCAGGGACCTCCGCTGAGGGTGTCTCTGTCCTGCTTCCCACTGTAAGACCTATCTGTTCGAGCACCTGGGCCACTACATCCGGTGCCTGCCCCTTGAGATCAGGAACGTTTACAAATGCACTGCCGCCGCTTCCGCCTGAACTGACAAGCAGGCTTACCATGCAGTTCGCCGCGACCTGCTGGGGTGCAGCGGGGTTCTGTGCAATTATCGATCCCGCGGGTTTAAGCTTGTCCGCGACCCTGATGATCTTATCCACCTTGAAACCTGCTTCGCTCAGCCTCTTTACGCCTTCTTCAAACTTCAGGCCTCTCACATCCGGGACAGGAAGNNATAACTGTGTCAGCCCTTTCAGGAGAATCGACCTGATCGACCTTTGCAAGGAGGCTTTCCTTCTGAAGAGCTTCTACTGCATCTACAAGCTGCAGGCCTACCATGTTTGGCACGGTGGCACTTTTGTCCTCAATAAAAACTGTCTTGATCCCAAAATATGCACTGGCTATGATCACTATAAATGCTATTACCATGCCCCAGCGATGAACTTTACCCATTAATACGATCTCCTTCCCTTCTATTTGCGCTTTACAAGAAGCGCCAGATAGAAACCGTCGATCCACGGAAGACCGGGCCAAATCAGAGTGCCGTACGGTTTGCCCTTTGACATGAGCTTATGGCTTCTTTCCACAGGAACTTCGGTAAGTTCGGGGTGCCGGGCCATGACCGAAGCCACTACCTTTTCATTCTCTTCCCTGAACATACTGCATGTACTGTATGCCACAATGCCTCCCGGCGCAACGAGAGAGACAGCCCTGTCAAGAAGTTGTCTCTGAAGATCCGCCGCGTCTGAAACCATCTCGGGAGTTATCCTCCATTTGCTCTCCGGATGCCTTCCCCATGTACCGCTTCCGGTACATGGAGCATCGAGCAGTATCGCTTTAGGCTCTGTCTTCGGCTCAAGCCTGAGAGAATCCCCGCAGAAAAAACTTACTCTGTCCCGGGCGGACATCCTTATCATCTCGTACTCTGCCGATCTTATTCTGCCTTCGGATATGTCCCACGCCTCGATCTTCGCTTCCGGCATCATATCGGCAAGCTGACCCGTCTTGATGCCCCGTCCGCAGCACATGTCAAGCAGAGGCTCTCCCTTCCATCTTTTGGAAAAGGCCTCCGCAACAAACATTGAAGATTCGCTCTGCGGTGTTATCCTGCCCTCTGAAAATCCGGGGATCTCAAGCGGGTAAGGGTTCGCAGGGGTACGGACCGACCTGTCCAGAAAGGGGGAAGCCCAGGCTTTTTTCCCTGAAGCTCTGTACTCTTCCAGCCATTCTTCCCTGTCTACCCCACGGGAAAGCCTGAGCGAAAGATATGTCCTCATTCCGCTTGACCTTACAAGGTGTTTTGCCTCTGATATCGACATGTCCTTGGACCACTGAGCGGCCGCCCAGCCCGGGATACCCCAGTAAAGTGCCTGGTCTCTGAGTGCGCTGCTTTTTTTCAGCTCTGCCAGATATGGCTTGGCTTCATCAGCCACGGTATGCAGTACCGCATTGACAAGTCCGATATCATGATCGTCGCCCTTTGATTTTATTGCCTGTACAAGGCCATTGATGAGAACAGGAAGTGCGAAATATTTAAGCTCCACTATCCCTGATATTCCAATGATAAGTGCGTTGTGCGTAAGAGCAGACATATCTTTTGTGTTTCGTCTGCAGTATTTCATGAGCAGATGCTTCCAGAGTCCCTGTCTTCTGAGCGAACAGTAGACAAGGGTAGCAGCAAGCACCCTGTCAGAAGGAGCAATATCCGTGTATAACTTCCTGAGCGCTTCTGCGGCGAAGGCGCCTTCACTTACCTCGCCATACACCTGGAGCGCCGCTTCAATACCTCTCATCGGGGCCGATCACCTCTATGTGCGGATTTCCGCTTTTTCATGGAACGGTTCAAATATAACAAAAAAGGAGGCAGCCATATGCCACCTCCCGATATTTTACACTATTTTCCTAGTCTCTGCGCATTCCTCTGAGGGCAATGAGCCTCACAAGCTGGAGTATGGTCATTACCAAAGCTGCTACATAAGTGAGCGCAGCCGCGTCAAGAACAGCCTTTGCGCCTCCCACTTCGTTGCCTGCCAGAAGACCTGTCTCCGAAAGCAGCTTAAGTGCCCTTGCACTCGCGTCAAACTCCACAGGCAGGGTCACGAGGTGGAATACGAGGACTCCGCAGAAGAGCAGTATGCCTATGTTGAGCAGCGGGGTATAACCCATTATCAGCCCGATAAAGAAAAGGGGCATGGACATAGTAGAGCCAATGCTTACGGCAGGCACGATGGAGTTCCTGATCCGGAGGAACGCATATCCCTCTTTGTCCTGGATCGCATGTCCTACCTCGTGTGCAGCAACACCTATCGCAGCAATGCTTGAATTTCCGGACACCGCGTCTGAAAGGCGAAGCACTTTGCTCCTGGGATCATAATGGTCTGTAAGATGGCCCTGTATCCTCTCCACCTTTACATTGCTCAGTCCAAATCTGTCGAGCAGTGCCCTGGATACCTGGTCTGCAGTAACGCCGCTTGCGGCCCTCACTTCACTGTATCTTGAAAAGGCTCCCTTGACCTTGAACTGGGCCCACAGGGAAAAGAGCATCGCAGGTATCAACAGAATTATGGTCGAATCCAAATATGGGAACATCATTTTACGACACCTCCGTTGTTATAAACCATATTAGTCTATATTAGTCAGACTAACTGTGTCTTCCGTAAAATCCCGCAATCTCTTCCACTGTTCTTTCCTGTTCCTCGGGAAGGAGTTCAGGAAAAATGGGAAGTGCCAGAACTGTTCCGGCAAGCATTTCTGAAACGGGGAAATCGCCTTCTTTATATCCAAGGTATGAGAAACAGTGCTGGATATGGAGGGGCAGAGGGTAGTAGACTCTTGTTACGACGCCGCGCTCTTCGAGATATGCCTGGAGCTCATCCCTTCTCTCAGCCTTCACTACATACTGGTGATACACATGCCTGTTGCCGGACTCTTCGACCGGGGGAGTGACCTTGTCAAGAAGTCCCTTCTCCTTGAAGAGGATCATGTATCTTTCAGCCACTATCCTGCGTTCTTCGTTCCACTCCTCCAGATGACGGAGCCTAACTCTGAGTATTGCTGCCTGGACAGCATCAAGACGGCTGTTTATGCCAACTTCATCATGGAAGTATGTTTTGCCTGAGCCGTGGACCCTGAGGCTCTTTATCCGCTCGGTTTTTTCTTTGCCGTGGGGGATGGATATCATACCGCCGTCGCCGTAGCAGCCAAGGTTTTTTGTCGGGAAGAACGAAAAACAGCCCAAGTCGCCAATAGAACCTGCCCTGCATATCTTTTTGTCTATTACTCTGTGGGCTCCGATAGCCTGTGCACAGTCCTCTATAAGGGCTATCCCTCTTTGGCTGAGTTCGTCCTTTATCAGTTCCAGTTTGCATGTCTGTCCGAAAAGGTGTACCGGGAGGACCGCCTTTGTCTTTGGTGTGATCTTCTCCATGACCGATTCCATAGAGAGATTGTAAGTGTCAGGATCGACATCTGCAAAAACAGGCTTTGCGCCGTTCCTTGTTATGCAGCTTGCCGTGGCAAAGAAGGTAAAGGGTGTAGTTATGACCTCGTCACCCTCTTTGAGGTCCAGCGACATCAGGGCCAGCACCAGGGCATCCGTACCGGATGCGCATCCCACTGCGCTTTCGACATCCAGATATGCCGCTATCTCCTTCTCGAGAGCCTCAACTTCCGGCCCCAGAATGAAATGCTGCGTCTCAAGCACCCTGTCAAGGGCGACTCTGACCTCTTCTTTCACCCTGTTGTAATTTCTTGTCAGATCAAAGGACGGTATTTTTTTCTGTCCTGTCATAACCCAATTCCTCCCTATGATGAAAATGCTTTGTTTTGCTGAGCGAGGCCATTAATGTTTGCCAAAAGGTTTCTTCTCTCGTACGGCTTTTCAAGGACCGC
>LFRM01082673.1_pt2 | contig 10987 bp, 10 predicted proteins | sample 618341 | NCBI WGS metagenome assembly LFRM01 (sample SAMN03654438, study PRJNA283298) | anaerobic digester metagenome | isolation source: pool of bioreactors CSTR01a, CSTR02a, and CSTR03a thermophilic anaerobic... | place: Denmark: Kgs. Lyngby | collected 2014-05-21
TAGTACCAATTCCAGGTGGAGCACAAGAAAAAGAAGATACATTAGCAGTTACAAGTCCTGAAGACTTTAAAACAACATATGAAGTTTTCAAGAAAACTTTTGAAGAATATGATGTTACAAAAGTATTTGACAATGTAATTGGTATTGTTGTCCAACCAGGTGTTGAATTTGGAGATGAAGACTTATTCCACTATAATAGAGAAAACGCAAAAGTTTTAACTTCAACACTTAAAGATGAATTTGAAACACTAGTATTTGAAGGTCACTCAACTGACTATCAAACACCTGAACACTTAAGACAAATGGTTGAAGATGGGATCGCGATTTTAAAAGTTGGACCAGGACTAACATTCGCACTAAGAGAAGCTTTATTTGCAATGTCCCATATTGAAGAATTTTTAGTCGAAGATTCATCTGACTTTATTAATGTTTTAGAAACAGCAATGTTAGACAAACCAAAGAATTGGGAAAACCACTATCATGGAAATGACCATGAATTATTTATCAAACGTAAATTCTCATATTCAGACCGTGCTAGATACTATCTACCTGTAGACAGTGTTCAAGCAAGTATTGATAAAATGATTAAAAATTTAACTAATACATCAATTCCAATGACATTGATTTCACAATATATGCCTTACCAATACAGAAGAGTTAAAAATGGTTTAGTCAATAATGATCCTTTATCATTAATAAAAGACTATGTAAAACTTTATTTTGAAGATTATAAATTCGCAACACACTCACAAGACTTAGATAACTAATAATAAATTGTTGATAATTTAGGCCGAGATAAAACCTCGGCTTTTTTTATTTTTAAGTTAATAAAAGTCTTAATTAGATTTTTATATATAAAAAAAGTAAAGATTTTAAAAGAAACAAAATCTTTTGATAAACAATTTGACTAAATTTTACAATATCTTATAATGAATCTGAAAAGAATCATAAAAGGTATTATTAGAAATGGTGGTCACATGAATAAACTATATATTATATTAGTGGTTTTTCTGCTTATAGGATGCTCAATAAAACCAAATCAGGGTGTAAAACCTAATCATGATCCAGAAGATGAAGTTAGTGAAGAGACAACTTATAGAAATCCCGATAAGCAGATAATTTTTGATGATAGTATTGAAACTACAAAGGTTATAGAATATATTTCTATTGAAATACTTTTTAACAGAACTGGCGATAACACTATCTTCTTAGATAATTATATAAAACCAAGTTTTTATTTTGTTACTTATGATAGTTCATTATTAAAAGATGCATCAATTGAAGGAACTGCAGTATATAATTCCGAGTTAAATGAATTAAATCTTAATTATACAATTGGAGTAGGCACTAGTACTGGCGTCTTAGATGGAGATCACGTTGACTATGTTTTGCATTTAGATGACGAGACTATTTCTAATTTTAATGTAGCTGAGTGGACTGGAAAAGATGATGATGATCTTGGTGCAAAAGATCTTAGTGAACAAGACTACATTGACTTTGGGTTCTCAATCTACTCCACAATAAAGGAAAAATACAAAGATTGGAAAATAACAGAAGAAACATTTTAATTACATTCCAAAATAAAGCCAAACATAACAAAAATAATCCTGATAAATTAATATGATCTGGATTGTTTTTATTTGTTTCTCTGTCCTTCAACTATCGATAAAATTATTTTATAACTTTTTGGATAAAATAATCTAGCAATAATATTTCGTGCTTGTTTATTCAAGTTGAATAACCGGATTATCTACAGTATAATTAGCTTCAAGTTTATTGTAACGTAATTTAAATTTTGAAAATATATTATCTGAGTTTACTTGCTTTTAATATTGATATTCTCTTACATGATTTATCTTAACTTATAGATTTGTCTATACAACAAAAAAACCAGATCGCATGATCTGGTTTTTTATAATTCGACTACTTGGAAGGAGTCGTAAACTAAATTACTCTGTTATTGGAGTTCCGTCGTCAGTTGTTAGACCTTCAATTAAATTACCGTCTCCATCGTAATCGCTTGTGTCACGGTATTCATACCATTCTACAAGTGGATTATATCCGCCACGAATTCCTTTACCTGTTTCAGGGTTAACAGCTCCTGCGCTACCTGACCAGATTCCTAAAGCAGTTCCAGCGATACCAATTACTAATAGCAATGCGATTGCTTTAGTTGGTGACCATTTGTGTTTCTTTAAGAAATAGAATACTAGTAATGTTAATAGTAATGGTACTAATTGTGGTAAAACACCATTTAAGATACTTTGGATGTTTAATACTGAGTTAACACCGACACCATTTGATAATGAGATACGAACTGATGTAGCACCGTAGTTTGATACTAAAGCACCAACAATGAATACCCCAAGAATACTAGCTGAACGTGTAAATTCTTTAGCATTTTTAGTTAAGACACCAATAGCGTTTGTTCCTAGTTCATATGACCAGTGCATTAAGAAGAATCTTACTGCAAACTGTGCCGCATTAAAGATAACTAAGAATAGGATAGGACCTAATACTGATCCATCAATTGCCATGTTAGCTGTAATACCAGCTGTAATTGGAACTAATGTAAACCAGAATAGAGCGTCTCCAATACCACCTAATGGTCCCATTGCAGCAACACGTACCGCACGGATTGTAGGGATATCAGCTTTTTGTTGTTCTAATGATAGAACGATACCCATAACAAATGTTACTAAGAATGGGTGAGTATTAAAGAAGTCTAAGTTGTGCTTCATTGAAGCAGATAAGTCTTCTTTATTAGTATGAATTTTTTCTAGCCCTGGTAAGATACCAAATAGCCATCCTGCAGCTTGCATTCTTTCATAGTTAAATGAAGCTTGAAGGAATAATGAACGCCATACCATCTTGTTAAGAGTTTTCTTATCAAGTTGTGGTGCTGGAGTTAAATCTTTATAGTTGTTATATTCCATCTGTTTCACCTCCAACAGTACCTAATTTTGACATCTTTGTCATTGTCATGAAATCTTGAACAGCAAATGCTGCTCCGATTAGTGCTAAGATAATTAGCGCTGATCCACCAAGTGATGGAATAGCTCCAACGATTGTAGCAAAAGCGAATCCAAGACCAAAGTAAGCCCATAGGTCACCTGATAGCATGATTGTCATTAAAACTGCAAACCCAACGTATCTCATCATTCCACCAGCAACTGATAGACCAGCCATTAGCCAGCTTAAGTTGTATGAAATTGAAACTAATACGTCAGCAAGTGTTGCACCAACGACAAATCCTAAAGCAATAATAACTGTAAATAGTAATCCAATGATTCCCATTCCTAATAAGTTAATTGTTGTAATTCCTTGTGGATTTGCTTCGTCAGCATATTGATCAGCTTTTGCCATTAATGGTGCCATAAGTGCAAATGTTGTAGTAACTGCATACTGTCCAAATAAAGCGAACGGTACAGCTAGTCCTACTGCAACTTGTGGGTCTCCACCAACAGTAATAGCTAAGATTGTTGCCATGATTCCACCGATAACTGCGTTTGGCGGTTGTGCTCCACCAACAGGCATACTACCGATTGTAATTAATTGATATGTACCCCCAACTGCTAAGCCTGTTTGTAAGTCGCCTAAGATAGCTCCTACAACCGGTCCCATAACGATTGGTTGATACAGTGATTCTAAGAAACTGAATTGGTCAATTGCAGCAACAAAAGTTACTAGTAAAACCAAGACAATTTGAAAAATATTAAAATCTCCCATAAATTTTCTTTCCTCCTAATATAATATAAAATAAAGTACTACTTGAATAATTTGTTTAGATCGTCAGCACTTTCTGTTGGAACTCTACGAATTTCAAGTTCAACTCCCAAGTCTTGAAGTTTTCTAAACGCTGCAACATCATCATCATTAACCGCTACTGATCCAACGACAACACGTTTTCCTTCAGCCATGTGCATGTTTCCAATATTAACTTTCTTAATTGGAACTCCACCTTCAACCAAAGCTAGTACATCTTGTGGTGTATCTACAATCAAAAAGATCTTTTGTCTGTCAGATGCTTTGTGAATTGTATCAATAGTCTTTTGGATTGACCAGTAACGCGTAGTCGCGTAATTTGGTGCAGCCATATCCATTAATCCTTGGCGCATTTCATTAGTAGAAACTTCATCGTTTGCAACGAGTATTAAGTTTATCCCTAATGTATTGCTCCACTGTGTAGCGACTTGTCCGTGAATTAAACGGTTATCAATTCGCGTTAACACAATATTTGCCATAATTATAGCCTCCTTCCATTAGTGTAAGAGTTTACATTCCCCTTAGAATTCAATTATATATTAAATTCTAACATAGTGCAACATCATTTTAGTAAAACAACACTAAAGTTTTAGCGATTTTTTACCAGTTTGGAACAGCTCTTTCACCATTATCTAATCCAAACCTCTTTAAGATCAAGTTTGCAGCACTCGTACACCCTACCAATAAGTTTAATCCCAACCCTCAAAGGTAGAGGTAAGAATCATTTAATCGGTAAGTATATTTGAAATACTATAAACCGCTACTTCTACAACCGTATTTTTATCAATACGAATATTAACAAAACTATCTTTTTTACTAACTACTGTACCAATAAAACCACCTGCAAACATAACCTTTGTTCCAGGTTTAATATCTTCAACAACATCAGTCATTCGTACTTGCTGTTTGCGCATGCTTTTAGCTGACATAAAAGTGTAAATTAAAATAATAACTCCTAAAATTACCGAAAATGTAATACTTGAAATTAAAACTATTTGCCAATCCCACATAATAATGAATCCTTTCCAAATCTACCTACATCCCTAGTATAGATTAATAATCATTAAACTATTTTACTTGATAACAACCTTTAATTTGTTAGTTATCTATTATTGCTTTTTAGTATAAGGATATAGTGTTACCCCTTCAACGACTCGGTGAATTTGTCCACTTGGTGATGGGCTATCTGGTTCAATATCTAAGTCAACTGACTTATATAAAGATAATAATTGAACATATAGTGTCATATTTAAACCAATAAAGTTTGCATTTGGAGTATCTTTATAATCAATTACAAAATACTTATTAACTACATCAGCAATTTCTTGATCATGTTTAACATCTATAACAACTACCTGGTCACCACTTCTTTGTGATGCCACTTGTTTAATTAAGTCTATTTGATATGGTCTTGTGTATTCATCTTCACTCATCATTACAACAGTTAAAGTTTCGTCATTGATAAATGATTTTGGACCATGTCTAAAGCCTAACGGTGTATTAAACATTGTTACAACATTACCAGCTGTTAATTCCAACATTTTTAATGAACCTTCTTGTGCGACCCCTGTCAGTCCACCATCTGCTAAATAAACAATACGGCTAAAGTTATAATCTTCTACTAATTTTACTACTTCTTTATAACCTTCATTTAATAAATCTTCTGCTGCTTGGACAGTATCTTTTAAACCCACTAATAATGAATCTAAGTGATCAACATTAAGAGCTAAAAGTGCTGCCAAGTACATATTAGTATATGAACTAGTCATTGCTAACGATTTATCATTGGTTTCCTCTGGAAGGATAATTGCGAGAATATTACTTTCTTCTCTTAGCGCAAGTTTACCCTCATGATTACATGTAATAACTAAGTGTTTAGCGTTTGGATTAATTTCATTTACAATATCAACAGCTCCAATAGATTCTGGTGAATTACCTGATCTACCAAATGAAACTAAAAGTGTTGGTCTTGTATCGTCAATAAATAATTTTGGAGTTGCTACAATATCAGTAGTTCCAATTGTCCTAACTTTGTAATCCAACAACTCTGTTAATAGCGGTGTAATTGAATGGCCTACAAACTCACTTGTTCCAGCACCTGTAAAAATTACATCAAAGTCATCTTGTTTCACTACTTCGTCTATGAATGTTTTGATAGTGTCAGCTTGTTTTGAAATAATATCAAAAGTTTTTAACCAAGTTTCTGGTTGTTGCTCAATTTCACTTGCTGTGAAAACACCATTTTTTTCTTCCCACATATTTTTTTGTCCTTTATACATACTTTCTCCTCATTTCTATTATCATCACTATCTATTATATCTTTTTTAACGTAATAAGTAAAATTTTACTAAAAACTACTTCAAGTAAAATAAATGCATTAGATTAAATAAAAGCTAGGTTTTTACCTTTGCGATATTTCATATATTTTATCAACCTTTTGAAAGCTTTATCAACAATAACTGGCCTGCCTCAATAAAAAAGACCTACTTTAGGTAAATGTGTTTTCCAATTGAAGGCAAAAGATCAATCAGTGTTTATTACCAATAAATGGTTATTTATAATTTGAAAGTTGATATTGCTATTTTCCTGTGTTGCATCTGAAAAAACTTGGATTAACGCCTCGCCATAATCAGATAGACCTTCAAGCATTTCTTCTTTGTTAGTTAGATAAAAAGTTGTCTTAAGGTCATAATTACTTAGCACATCCCATAAGGCATCAAGATTACTTCCATAATATTCTTGGACATTTAGTTTCGACTTAAGATATAGATGTAAAGTTTCTTTATCTTGCATACATTTTCCATCTAAAATGATTTTCTTCATAATTATTCGTCTCCATATAATAGGGTAAATGAATCATAATGATCCGCTGTGTAATAAATTAGTCCATCATTTGAATAAACTATTCTTTTGTCATTGCGATAACCACCCACAAAATCAATGTCGGCCTCATAGTACTCTCGACTTTTTTTATCAGGCAAGAGGTTTTCACGATTAAAAAAACGATCACCACCAATACTCATTTTGTTAGTGACATCCCACAAGTTTGCCTTACTTGCAACATAACCCAAGTTTGCTGCCTGTTTTTTTGTAATGTAGTTATTTGGAAGTTTTTTATATACTTTAATATACAAGGCAACTTCATCCTTACTAGTAAAAGTTTTATCTTCACTAATTATATTTTCTACAATTTCTGTTTCCCTATTTATGTATTGTTCAAAAACTGTATAAAATGTAAAGGCTAAAAAGGCTAAAACTATTATTATTAATTTTCTTTTTTTCATAAAACTCCTTAGTCTTCTAAGTGGACAAAGTAATCTAAATTACTAATAAACTCGTAAGTTAATGGTGCATACGCTTGTAAATCATTATGGGATTCTTCATTGGCGTAATACATTGCAAAAACTTCTGCAAAGTATTCTTCTATATAAAGCGTAAAATAGTCTTCAGGTAAAACTTCATATTTCTCTAAGTCCCAGATATCTATAAATTCATCCATCTGTGATATCGCACTATGTTGATAAGAACCAGTTATATAATTATCGACTGTATGAGCTAATTCATGTAATTCTAAATTAACCGCTCCATGGTTGTGGTCAATACTAGGTTCGCTATAGCCAATTCTGGCGATAGGCAAGTCATAACCACCCGCACCTGGTATATCATCCCATGTCATCCCAGTACCCTCCCAACCCCTTGGAGTTACCCCTTTAAGATAATCTAATTCAGGTTCATCTGTGATTGGCCCATTAGCTAACTTCATTCTAACCCCGGCGCGATAAAGACTTACCAATATCTTAGGTGAAATACTTAAAATTCGCTCTTTCATCAATTCAGCTTCATAGTGATCATAGTCATCAATAACAGGCATAATAAAAAAGTCTTCTTTTATTTCATTTAAATCTTGGACATATCTTGAAACGGTATTTATATTTAAATTATATTTTTGTTTATTATCTAAAGATATCTCAAGTAAATAAGCTGTTTCTGGTTCAAAGTTTGTACTTGGCTTAACTTCAACAAATCTTTTATCTACTATATTATATGTTATTTCTACATCTTGATTAGCATTAGATAGAAGTACATCTACAATCTCTTCATTACTCTTTAACGTTTCTAATAATACAACAACCCAATCATCTAAACCTACATCATTTTGATCTTCAAGTAAAATTGGTGGCTTTGCAGCACAGGCTCCCATAAGCAATAGAAAAGACACTACAATAATAATTTTAAGTTTTTTAACAATCTTTTTCATATAAAAGCCTCCTTGATCTTACTAGATGAAGAAAAAGCTATATCGTTTAATTACTATATGATAATTATATCATAATATTATCTGTGGCCTTTGTTTTAGCATATTAATCAAAACCTATTTCATACTACACAGTAAATAGATTATCTTGCTTTTAATCAAGGCATAAACAGTCTTATGGCGGCTTATGTATTATTAACGTACATTTTGTCAACCATTATTTTCATGTGCTTAAAACATCTAAAATGACGTTTACCCTCAAGCCTATTACATAATAAAGGATTAAAAGCACCACAGTCAGGGGGGAACATGACTGTGACACGTTTAATCCTTTATACAAAATAAAAAAATATTCAATCTTTATCCAAAGACTTAAACAATATACAGGGATAAAGATGATTATGGGCGTTGCGCAGCAGTTTGAGAGTGCTCTTCTGTTTTAAGCATCCATTCTAGAGATTCAATTTTTTCAACATCATCTAAAACATAGTCTAGTGGTAGTTGAATTGTTATTGTCACTACTTGCTTTTCACCAGGTTCCAAACTTGTAATCAACATAAAATCCTGGTAGTCTTGAGTGCTTTCAAAAGTATAAAAGCTAATATCTCCTCTGCCATTATCTGAAATAATTTCGATCTTGTCTAAGATCTCGCTATCCATAATAACTGTAGCGTCAAGTTTTAAGTATACGTCAACACCGTTCAGGTTGTCTTCTGCATTGATTATTTCTGCAACTTCAACAAAAGTTGTTTTCATAGTTTCACTTTCAAGATCACTAAATAAACCTTTGCCATAAAGCTGGCCTAAAAATACTTCTGCACCATTCACAAAAGTAATATTAGTTTTTACGCCGCCTGCACTTACACTATTCACAAGTGTAGATAGGGCAAAAGTTATAGTTAATAATTTTATTATGAAATTCTTCATCTTAAACCCTTCCCTATTAATAGTGATACTTTCACAAATCACCACAATAACGTTTCAACAGTAATATATCTAAGAAAAACTAGTTAAGTTTATATAATATTTAAACATTATTATTTACATTAACAGTTTATAAAACTAAACTAGAAGTATCTACCTAGTTTTTTACTTGATGCTAACCTTTATTTGCTTATGTTTGTGCTTAAACATTTTTGTCTTTTTATTATACTATAAAAAATAAAACTATGAGGGTTTTTTGCTTTATTTCCCCCAGACATTTAAACCATAAATAACAGGCAAAAGCCACAATCTTTCAATTGTGGCTTTTACTATAAATCTGTTTGTATTCAAATTAACTTAAATATAGTCTTCTCTTTTACGTCTTAATAGAACCAGTCCAGTTCCACTTAAGACTAACATCATTGTAAATAAGATGTTGTCATTACTTATTCCAGTCGCTGGTAAACCAGGACGTTTTGAATGTTCTGAGCTGTAATGTGTATTTGTAATTGTTAGACCATCTTCAGAGATCGTCATGTCATAGTCCTCATGTACATNNACTTCTTTGACTGTATATGTATAGACCTTTCCATCAACATCAGTTAACTCTAGATCTTTCCAAGTATAACTTTCAGTGCCATTTTTCAATAAAACCACATCTCCAAAATCTTTGCCGTCTCTTAATAGTTGGAATTCAACTGTTGGCTTAACAACAGGACCGCCGACCCATACCTTTTTAGCAGTAACATCTCCAGTTGGAATAACATAAGTATTGGTAATGAGGAAACCATCTTTTATATCACCTGTAATCTCTACAGAGTAGTTATCAAGTTTGACTTCTTTTATCGTGTAAGCATAAACTTCACGGTTTTTATCAGTGACATATAGATCAGTCCAAGTATAGGTCCAATCATTGGCTTTACTTAATTCTATCAATTCTTCAAATTCGATACCATTTCTATAAAGTTGAACAAAAACGGAATCCTTTTCATCTGGACCTCCACTCCATATTTTTTCAACTGAAATATCGATTCTGGTCCTTAAAACTACACCAGCGTCCCAAGTTGGATCAATACCTTGTGTAGCTAAAAGTTCTTGGTCCGCATAAGATTTTGTCAGATGTTTGTTTTCATCATCTAAAACAATATCAACTGTCCACCCGGTTATAGGATTAGCATCAGAATTATTAGTCGACTCTTCTCCTGTTACCTCTTGTGTAAATTCATATATTTTTGCTTGCTCTTCAGTTAAAACAAATCTTACTTTATAATTGCCGGCAACCAACTCGTCAAAGATATATAAGCCCTTTGAATCGGTTGTAGTCTCATCAATCTTTTTACCTTCTGCATCATAAAGCTCTACAATAACACCTGGTAACACTAGCTCATCTTCATCTTGGATTCCATCTTTATTTGCATCTATCCAAGTATAGTCTCCAATGGCATACGTCTTTTCAATATTTACAAAAGTTGGATTAACTTCATCATATTCAACAAAAGCAGTTAATTGACCTTCTTCGTCAGTAACTGTGATAGACACATTAATCTCGTTAGTTGCGTAATCAATAGTAGAGTCGTCACCAACAATTTCACGAATTGTCCATCTATGCTCGCCAACCTCTTTAAAATAATCATCAACTAAGAAGCCAACTTTTCCATTAGCATCATTTGTAGCAGTTACAATAATATTTTCGGTAGCTGCATCAACTACTTCAAAGTTAAATTCATCAGCTACCAATTCGCGACCACCTACTAAAGGATGACTTGAAGCTATTAGTTTCTTTATAATTTCTAATTCTAAATCCGCAGGATGCGGCGTGTAGATATTCCCAAAAATGAAATCTTCTTGATTCTCAATTTCTAAGACAGCCTCAAGCTGACCCTCATTATCTCTTACGGTGACTGTAAAGTATATTTTTGTCTCATCATAAGTCACAGTATCCTTATCACCAAAGACTTCAACCATTACATAATTGTATATTCCAACTTCAGTATAAGTAATACTTTCAAACTCAACTAAACCATCTGCATCATTTGTTGCAGA